>OFRQ01000064.1_pt1 | contig 9729 bp, 8 predicted proteins | sample 1543131 | NCBI WGS metagenome assembly OFRQ01 (sample SAMEA4005037, study PRJEB22522) | seawater metagenome | reverse complement strand
ATGAGTTACTTCATATTTATCAATTAATTCAAACATCTTTTTTACATCGATGTTTCTTAAACAAATTACTCTTGCATGTAGCATTGCTAGTGTCCAAGGATAGCACCAGCCATTACAATGGAACATTGGCACAACACATAAAAAATTTAGTTTGTTAGGCATATTCCAAGCTGTGGCGCTGCCAGTTGACATCAAATATGAGCCTCTGTGATGATAAACTACTCCTTTTGGACTTCCAGTAGTTCCAGACGTGTAACTTAATGAAATTGCTTCCCATTCATCTTTTGGTTTTTTCCATTCATAATTTTCATCACCTGTATTTAAAAAACTTTCATATTCAAGCTCTCCTATTTTTTTGAAAGAACTTGTATCTATATCTTGGTCGTCAATATCAATAATTGTAATTTTATTTTTAACATTCTTTAAAGCCTTCTCAATTACATCGTGAAATTGTCTATCTACAATTAAAACCTTTGCATCACTATGCTGTAAAATATAACTTACTGTATTAGGGTCTAGTCTTGTATTGATTGCATTAATCACTGCTCCCACCATTGGTATTGAATAATGTGCTTCAAAAATTTCTGGTGTATTGAAAGCCATTATAGAAACTGTATCTCCAGTTTTCACCCCCAATTTATCTAGTGCGCTAGCAAACTTAACACATCTTTTATAAACCTCTCCCCAGGTATACGACCTACTTTCATAAACTAAGGCTTCATAATTTGGATATATATCTTTAGTTCTTTCTAAAAATGTTAAAGGAGAAAGAGGAACATAATTAGCCTCATTTTTATCTAAATTTGTATCGTAATGACTCATATTAACTGAATTTAAAATTCATTATATAGTCACTTCCTGATGTAGCAGTTTTAAAATGACTTTCGGCTCTTGGTAAAACTCTTTTAAAATAAAAATTTGCAGTTTGTATTTTATCTTCATAAAAGTCTTTGTTTTGTTCATAATCTTTAAAACTTACCTCTAAAACTTTTATCCACGCATGTGCTATAGACACAAACCCCAATGCTTTTAAATAGTCATTACATGCTGCACTTGCATCATCTTTTGAGTTTTGCACTTTTTCTTTAATCCAATCAGTAAAAGTAGATAGGATTTCTAGATGTGTTTTTAATTCTTTTATAAAAGGTTTTAATTTTTCATTTTCAGTACTGCAATCATTCTTGATCAGTTCCAAAAATTTATCAATTATATCACCGTTTTTATTTACCAATTTTCTAAAAACTAAATCTGCTGCTTGAATTGAATTTGTTCCCTCATAAATTGGAGTGATTCTATTATCTCTATATAATTGTTCTATTCCTTGGTCTTTTGTGTACCCATAACCGCCATGAACCTGCATAGCCTCACTTGTTATTTCCATTCCCATATCACTAAACATCGTTTTAACTACAGGTGTCATTAACGACACTAGATCTGATGCTTCCTGCTTTATTTTTTCGTCTGGGTGATAAAGGCTAACTTCTGTTTGTTGAGACAGCCAAAAACATAAAGCTCGTTCACCTTCAATAATAGATTTCATATTAAGCAAAGATTTTCTAATATCAGCATGTTCAATTATAAAATCTGCTCCATTAGTTGATTTTGTATTATTTGTTTTTCCTTGTTTCCTTTCTTTTGCGTAACTTAAAGAATTTTGATAGGCAATTTCAGAAATTCCTAAGCCCTGAATTCCTACAACAATTCTCTCTAAATTCATCATAGTAAACATTGCATTTAACCCTTTATTCTTTAATCCAATCATATAACCAGTTGCATCATCAAAGTTTAATACACATGTAGCAGAACCTTTAATTCCCATTTTGCTTTCTATAGATCCTGTAGAAACTCCATTTCTTGCCCCAATAGATCCATCTTCATTTACTACAAACTTGGGTACTAAGAATAAACTTATTCCTTTTGTTCCTGCGGGAGAGTCAGCTACTCTTGCAATAACTAAATGGATAATATTCTCTGTTAAGTCTTGATCACCTGAAGTAATGAAAATTTTCTGCCCACTTAATTTAAAAGTTCCATCAGATTGCTCAATAGCTTTAGTTTTTAAAAGTCCTAAATCAGTTCCACAAACTGGTTCAGTAAGGCACATCGTACCACTCCATTTTCCTTCAACCATTTTTGGAAGATATTTTTCTTTTATTTCATCTGTAGCATGATGAGAAATACAATTATATGCACCAATACTTAACTCACTATAAAGTTTAAATGATAAACTTGCAGATGATAACATTTCATCAAAAAAAGCACTTACAGTTTTTGGCATTCCTTGTCCTCCATATTTTGGATCACAAGAAAGTGAAGTCCAACCATCTTCTATATATTTAGAATAAGCTTCTTTATAGCCAGGTGGTGTTCTAACCACACCATTTTCTAGAACGGTTGGGTTTTCATCACCTGATTTTGCTAATGGTAATATTAAGTTTTGATTAATCTTAGCTGCTTCTTCTAAAATATCTTTTACTAATTCTGAATTAACTTCTTTATATTTTTCAAGATCATTATAATTTTTATTATTTCTTAATTTATCAAAAAGAAACATCATGTCTTCTACTGGTGCAGTATAATTTGGCATTCCAGAACTTTAGAATAATTATTTAATTATTGCAATTTTGAAATTATCGCATCACCCATAGCTGATGTTGATACTTCTTTTTTGCCTTCAGAAAGAATATCTTTTGTTCTAAGACCATCATTTAAGACATCTTGCACAGCTTTTTCTAAAGCGTCAGCCTCACTATCTAAATCTAATGAGTATCTTAAGGCCATTGCAAAACTTAAAATTGAGGCAATTGGGTTTGCAATTTCTTTTCCAGCAATATCTGGTGCAGAACCATGAATAGGCTCATACATAGCTCTCATTTCTCCATCTTTATTTTTTGCACCTAAAGAAGCTGATGGTAATAAACCCAGAGATCCCGTTAACATTGAAGCTTGATCTGAAAGCATATCTCCAAATAAATTGTCAGTAACAATCACATCAAATTGCTTTGGGTTTTTTAATAATTGCATTGCACAATTGTCAGCAAGCATATGACTTAATTCTACATCTTTATATTCTTTGTCGTGTAGCTCTTGGACTTCTTCTTTCCAAAGTTGTCCGGCTTCCATTACATTAGATTTGTCACAAGAGGTAACCTTATTTGATCGCTTTCTTGCTAAATCAAAAGCTACTTTCGCTACTCTAACTATTTCACTAGTTGTATATGAGTGCGTATTAATCCCTTTTCTTTCACCATTTTCTATTGGCTTAATTCCTCTTGGTTCACCAAAATAAATTCCACCTGTTAATTCTCTAACTATCATAATATCTAATCCAGATACAATTTCTGGCTTTAGGGTTGAGGCATCAACTAATTGTTCAAAGCAAATTGCAGGTCTTAAATTTGCAAATAGTTTTAATTCTTTTCTTAATTTCAATAAGGCTCTTTCTGGTTTTTTTGAAAAATCTAAGTTATCCCATTTTGGTCCACCAACCGCACCCAGCATAACAAATTCACTTTCTAAAGCTTTGTAAAAAACTTCATCCGTAATTGGTGTTCCATGTTTATCATAAGAACAACCACCAGCTAAATCTTGATCAATTTCAAAATCTAGAGATTTATTTGAATTCAACCATAAAATAACTTTTTTAACTTCTTGAATAACCTCAGGTCCAATGCCATCCCCAGGTAGAAGTAAAATTTTTCTTTTTTTAATTTTTATCATTAAATATCCATGGTTTACTATTTTTTAAGTTTTCTTCAAAGGTTGTGATTTTTTCTTTTTTGGCTAATGACAGCGCAATATCATCAAGCCCTCCTAATAAGCATTTTTTCTTAAAAGGATCAATGTCAAACTTGATTTCACTATTTCCAAAAATTATCCTTTCTTCATTTAAGTCTATTGAAATTTCTTCTTTTCTTTTTGAATATTCTGATAATTCTTTTATTTTTTCTTCTGGTAAAGTAATTGGTAAAATTCCATTTTTGAAACAGTTACTGTAAAAAATATCAGCATAACTAGAGCTTATCACGCATGTAATTCCAAAATCTAAAAGTGCCCAAGGTGCGTGCTCTCTTGATGAACCACAGCCAAAGTTTTTTCCTGCAATTAATATTTTTGATTGATTGTGAGGTTCTTGATTTAGAATAAAATCTTTTATTTCATTTCCATTATCATCATACCTCATTTCAAAAAATAAGTTTTTTCCTAACCCTGTTCTTTTAATTGTTTTAAGAAATTGTTTTGGAATAATCATATCTGTATCAATATTTACTATTGGTAAATATACTGGGATACTTGTAAGTGAGTTGAATTTTTGCATTTTAGTTTTGATACTTTCTAACATCATCTAAGTTTCCAGAAATTGCAGCTGCTGCTGCCATTCCAGGACTGACTAAATGTGTTCTTCCACCTCTACCCTGTCTTCCTTCAAAATTTCTGTTTGAAGTTGAAGCACATCTTTCTCCTTGTTTTAATTTATCTGCATTCATTGCAAGACACATTGAACAACCGGGCTCTCTCCATTCAAAACCTGAAGCTATAAATATTTTATCTAGGCCTTCCTGCTCTGCCTGCTCTTTAACTAAGCCTGAGCCTGGAACAACCATTGCATGAACATGGGATGCTTTCTTTTTATCTTTTAATATTTTCGCAGCTTCCCTTAAATCTTCAATTCTTCCATTCGTACAACTTCCTATAAAAACCTTATCAATCTTAATGTCTGTAGCTAGTGTATCAGCTTTTAACCCCATGTAATTTAATGACCTTTCTAAAGAGTTCCTTTTGTCTTCATCTTGTTCATTTTTAGGATTTGGAACTTTGCCATCTATAGTAATTACATCTTGTGGAGAAGTTCCCCAAGTAATCATAGGTAAAATGTCTTCTGCTACTAAATCTATTTCTTTATCAAATTTAGCTCCATCATCAGTTTTTAAACTTTCCCAATATTTCATAGCCTTATCCCAATTTTCATTTTTTGGAGACATCGGTTTACCTTTTAAATATTCAAATATTTTTTCATCTGGAGCGATTAATCCTGCTCTTGCTCCTCCTTCAATAGTCATATTACAAATTGTCATTCGTTGCTCTACACTTAAAGATGAAATTAGGCTGCCAGCGTACTCTATGACCGACCCTGTTCCTCCTGCAGTTCCAATCTGTCCTATAATTTGTAAAATTACATCTTTAGAGGTAACACCAATAGGAAGTTTTCCATTAACATTAATTCTAAAATTCTTTGCTTTTTTTTGAACCAATGTTTGCGTTGCTAGGACATGCTCTACTTCTGAGGTACCAATTCCAAATGCCAAAGCACCAAATGCGCCATGTGTTGCTGTGTGACTGTCTCCGCAAACAATTACTGTCCCAGGTTGTGTAAAGCCTTGTTCTGGACCAATGATATGAACAATTCCTTGTCTCTTGTCGTTCATTCCTAAATATTGAACTCCAAATTCTTTACAATTGCTTTCTAAGGTATCTACTTGAATTTTAGATTCTGCATCTTCTATTCCTTTAGATCTATCGGTAGTTGGAACATTATGGTCTGCTACTGCTAGAGTTAAGCCAGGTTGTCTAACTTTTCTATTAGAGTTTCTTAATCCTTCAAAAGCTTGTGGGCTTGTCACTTCATGAACTAAATGTCGATCAACAAATAATAATGCTGTACCATCATCTTGCTGATCTACTAAGTGATCGTTCCAAATTTTATCGTAAAGAGTTAAAGGCATTGAAAAAAAAATTATTTTTTTTCTTCTGATTTTTCTATTTTTGGTTCTGCTTGAACTTCTGCTTGTTTTACAGGTTCTGCCTGAACTTCTGTTGGTTTTTCTGCTTCTACTGCTACTGGTGCTAAAGTTTCTTCAGTTACCATTTCTGGTTTAACATCAACTTCTATACCAATTTTTTTTCTAATTCTTTCTGCAATTCTAGCTGATTTACCAGTTCTATCTCTTAAGTAATATAATTTTGCTCTTCTAACTTTTCCATGTCTAATAACAGTAATTGAATCAATTAATGTTCCATATAGTGGGAATGTTCTCTCAACACCTTCACCAAATGATATTTTTCTAACTGTAAACGAAGAGTTTAAATCTCTATTTTTTCTAGCAATACACACACCTTCAAAATATTGAATTCTATCTTTTTTACCTTCTGTAATTCTAACACCAACTTTTACTATATCTCCTGGAAAAAAATCTGGAATTTTCTTCTCAGCTAGTATTTTTTTAACGTTATGTTGGTTTATTTCTTCAATTGTTTTCATAATAGTATTTATTAAGTTAGTTTTTCTTATATTTTTCCCACAAATCTGGTCTTCGGACGCGTGTTATAGCCTCTGATTGTGATAAACGCCAGTCTTTAATTTTGTTGTGATCTCCTGATAATAACACTTCTGGAACACTTTTTTCCTCCCAAATTTGAGGTTTTGTGTATTGGGGGTACTCCAAAAGCCCGTTCTCAAAACTCTCATCAGTCTTTGAATGTTCATTTCCCAAGACACCTGGAAGCAACCTAAGAACACTATCCAACACAACAAATGCTGCAGTTTCACCTCCAGATAAAATAAAATCTCCTATGCTAAGTTCTTCTATATTCCTTGTAGATAATAATCTTTCATCAACACCTTCAAAATGACCACAAATTAAACTAATGGATTTTTCTTTAGATAGTTCTAGTGCCAATTTCTGATCAAGCTTTTTTCCTTTTGGTGATAAATAAAAAATTCTTTCACCTTCTTTTTTATTTTCATCAAGAGATTTTGCTAAGATGTCAGCTTTCAATAACATTCCAGATCCACCTCCAAAAGGAGTATCATCTACTGTTTTGTGTTTATCCTCAGCGGCCTCTCTAATATTTACAACTTTTAAATCCCAAATTTTATTTGTTAAAGCTTTTCCATATAGCCCTTTATTTAAAGGGCCAGGAAAAAAATCAGGATAGAGTGTGAATATCTGAGCTTGCCACATGAATCCAACTATTTAGCTTCTTCCTTTGGAGCTTCTGCTGCTGGAGCTGCTTCTGCTGCTGGAGCTGCTTCTGCTTTAGGAGCTTCTTCCTTTGGAGCTTCTGCTGCTGGAGCTGCTGCTGCTGCTGGAGCTGCTTCGTCTCCTTCTTTTTTTCTTTCTTTTTTAGGAATAGCTTTATTTGGATTACTACCGTTTGCAGGCATTGCTATAATACCATTTTCACCTAAAATTCTTGCAACTCTAGTAGTTGGTTGAGCACCTTGACCTAACCAATATTTAATTCTTTCTGCTTCTAGTCCTACTCTTTCTTTTTTATCTTTTGGTAAAAGAGGATTAAAGAATCCTACCTTCTCAATAAATCTTCCATCTCTTGCACGACGACTGTCGGCTATAACTACTTTGTATACTGGTCTTTTCTTTGTTCCACCTCTTGATAGTCTTATTTTTATCATTTTTTTTCCTTTTTTTATTTAAGTTGATTTAGTAGCTCTGGAGGTATTCCTTTATCAGACATACCCTTCAGGTTTCCTTTTGACATCTTCTTCATCATTTCAGACATCATTTTAAATTGCTTAAGCAATTTATTGATAGTGGCCGCATCTGTTCCAGAGCCATTAGCAATTCTTTTTTTCCTAGAACCATCAATGATTTTAGGATTTCCTCTTTCTTTTTTTGTCATAGATAAAATGATTGCTTCATTTTTAGTAATAACGCTTTCATCAATTCCCGAAGCATCCATTTGTGATTTCATTTTAGAAACACCTGGCATAAACGACATAATTCCTTCTATGCCTCCCATTTTTTTCATTTGTCTAAGCTGTGTTAAATAATCTTCCATAGAGAATTGTCCTTTTTTTAAATTCTCTTCTGCTTTTTTTATATTCTCTTCACCAAGATCTTCTGCAGCTTTTTCGACAAGAGAAACGATGTCTCCCATACCTAATATTCTATTAGCTATTCTATCTGGGTGAAAAACCTCTAAATTTTCTATTTTTTCTCCTACCCCTAAAAACTTAATTGGCACTTGAGAAACATATTTCATACTAAGTGCTGCACCACCTCTTGCATCACCATCAGCTCTTGTTAAAACAATACCTGTCACATTTACAGTATTCTTAAATTCTTTTGCCACTTCTGCAGCAACCTGTCCTGTTAAAGAATCAGCAACTAAAAATACTTCCGTTGGGTTAATTATACTTTCTATTTGTTTAATCTCACTCATCATCTGAAGGTCTATTTGTGTTCTGCCTGCTGTATCAAATAATATAATCTCTGCACCATTTAGGTTTGCAGCACTAACTGCTCTTCTACAAATATCTGCTGGTAGCTGCCCTTCAATAATAGGTAGTGTTAAAATATCATTTTGCTCTCCTAATGATCTTAGTTGTTCTTGTGCAGCTGGCCTATACACATCAAGACTGACCATCATTATTTTTTTCTTTTTATTTTTTTCTAAATATTTGGCTAATTTTGCTGTTGTTGTAGTTTTACCAGAACCTTGAAGACCTACCAGCATCATTGGAACTGGCGGAACTGCATTTAAATTAATATCTGTGTTGCTTTCACCTAAAAGGCTTACTAGTTCGTCATAAACAATTTTAACAACCATATCTCCTGGGGAGGTTGATCGAATTATTTCTTGACCCATAACCTTTGGCTTAACTTTTTCTATAAAATCTTTAGTTACATCTAGAGACACATCGGCTTCTAATAAAGCCTGTCTAATACTTCTTAGGCCTTCATCTACTTGATTCTCATCAAGTGAAGCTGCTTTTTTTAAAGAAGAAAAAATTTCTTCGAATTTATTTGTTAAGTTTTCAAACATATTTATTACGCACAGCAGTTTCGCACTAGTGGGCGAATATCGCTGACTAGTGTTGATCTCTTTGTCTCCAAAGACACCACAAATTTAACGTTTTTGTGGAAACGAGAACAACCTATAATAGAGGTTCAAAAAGTCAATAAATAAGTTAAATATCTACATATGGATATTAAAGCATTTAAAATGGATGGTTTGGGTAATGATTTTGTAATTATCGATCAAAGAAGCCAGAATTTCAATTTAAACAAAGATCAAATAATTAAAGTATGTGATCGTAATTTCATTGGATGTGATCAACTCATTCTAATTAATAAAAATAAAGAAATAGATGCAGATGTAGAATTCTATAATTCAGATGGAAGTGCATCTGGTGCCTGTGGAAATGGTACTAGGTGTGTGGCAGATCTTTTATCAAAAGAAAGTGGTAAAAAGGAAATAACACTCTTAACAGCTTCTGGCCCTCTAAAATCAAAAATTTTAGGAAATAATTTAGTTGAGACTGAAATCGGTATACCAAAAGTTAATTGGCAAGAGATTCCTTTGGGTAAGCAGATAGATACACAAGACTTAAAAATTGAAATTGTAGACAGAAATGACACCAAACATATTGGTGGAACAGCCATAAATGTAGGCAATCCACACATAATTTTTTTTGTAGACGATATTGAAGCATTTGACTTACAAACTATTGGTCCAAAAATTGAAAATCATCCACTATTTCCAGAAAAATGTAATGTGACCTTGGCAAAAATTATAAACAAGAATTTAATAAAAGTAAAAGTTTGGGAAAGAGGAGCTGGACTTACCAAGGCTTGTGGTACCGCAGCTTGTGCAACTGCTGTTGCAGCTAATATTAATAATCTAGTAGAAAAAACTACAGATATAAAATTTGCATTGGGTAATTTAACAATTTCTATTGATGAAGATAATAGTATTCATATGAAA
>OFRQ01000063.1_pt1 | contig 9749 bp, 7 predicted proteins | sample 1543131 | NCBI WGS metagenome assembly OFRQ01 (sample SAMEA4005037, study PRJEB22522) | seawater metagenome | reverse complement strand
GTGCTTACCCCAGAAGAGGCAATAAAAGACAGTAAAAACTTAAAAGGTCCTGTTGTTGTTTACGATGATGAGCAAGGATACTTGGGCGGGGTTGTTGCAGATCATTTGAGCTCTGATCATCATGAGGTAATTTTTATCACCCCTGCAAGCATAGTGTCTCCGTGGACAGAGTCAACCTTAGAGCAAAAGAAGGTTCAAAAATCACTGCTTCTTAATGGTGTTAATATTATTTGCAATAAGTCTATAGAAAAGGCTGAAGGTCAAAGTCTTAATCTCCAATGTGTGTTTACTGGAGAGATAACACATATTAAGTGTTCAGCAATAGTGATGGTTACAGAGCGCATTCCAAATACAACTCTTTACGATCAGTTGATCGAGCAAAACAATAGAATTGAAGGCAGCAAAAGAAAACACATCCAGTTAATAGGGGATGCTGAGTCGCCTGGCTTGATAGCAGACGCAGTTTTTTTAGGCCATCTTGCTGCGCAAAATTTTGAGGAGCCAGAGCAAGAAATACAAAAAGCTATGTTTATGCGCGAAATGCCAAGCCTTAAGTAAAGACAACACAGGGGAGGGTTAAAGCCTATTTCGCAATTGATTTTGTGCTTGTTTTAGAGTAACATTGCCCTCTTTTTGTATGGGCTTAAAAGTATGCGTAAAACGATTATTGCTGGCAACTGGAAAATGAACGCTAATAAAGGCTCTGTTAAGAGTTTAATTGGCGGAATATTGTCTGGGATGGACGGCGTTAATTCAGAGGTTTTGGTTTGCGTTCCTTTTCCATACTTGTCCCAGGTCGAGTCTTTAATAGAAGGTAGTAATTTAAAACTTGGCGCTCAAAACCTCAATATAAACTCATCAGGCGCATTCACTGGTGAAGTCAGTGCGGACATGATAAAAGACTTTGGCGCTAAACACGTTATCGTTGGACATTCTGAAAGACGAAGCCTATACGGCGAAACAAGCTCGGTTGTAGCAGAAAAAACTAAAGCCGCAATAGACTCTGGACTGACCCCACTTTTATGTGTTGGAGAGTCCTTAGAGCATAGAGAGGCTGGAAAAACTGAGGCGGTTGTTGAGGAGCAAATGAATGCTGTTATTGAGCTTCTTGGAATTGACTCTTTTCATAATATTATTGTCGCTTATGAGCCAGTATGGGCTATAGGAACAGGCATGACAGCAACACCAGAACAAGCACAAGCGGTTCATTTATTTATACGAAACCTTTTAGGCAAGAGTAGTGAAAACGTTGCTCAAAAAACACCTATACTATATGGTGGAAGCATGAATGCAGGCAATGCGGTTGAGTTAATTTCTTGTCCAGATATTGATGGTGGGCTAATTGGCGGAGCTGCACTTAAAGCAGAAGATTTTTTACAAATATGTAAGGCAGGTTAAATATGACATTTCAAATAATTTTAGTAATTCATGTATTGTTGGCTCTAGGCCTAGTTGGGTTAATATTAATACAGCACGGTAAGGGTGCAGATGCTGGCGCAGCATTTGGTTCTGGCGCAGCAGGATCAGTTTTTGGGGCTAGAGGCGCGCATTCATTTTTATATAAATTAACTGCAGTCTTGGCTATTGGTTTTTTTGTAACCAGCATAAGCCTTGCATATTTTGCTTCAAATGAAAGATCTTCAACAGACACAGACCAAAGCATTATGTCACAGCCAACTATGAGCGATGATGCGTTTGAAACAGACACAAGCGAAATACCCAGCAATTAATTAAGGCCGTCGTGGTGAAATTGGTAGACACGCAGCCTTGAGGGGGCTGTAGCGCAAGCTGTGACGGTTCGACTCCGTCCGACGGCACCAAGGTTTTTAGTTTGCTCTCCTTAAATTTTCTTCGGAAACAATAAAAAACCTTAACCTGTGCTCTTTAGATTAGCCTTAAGTTGAGGGATAACAACAGGGTTTACTTGAGCTAATATTATTTCTTGCTTGCATAACATGTTATGTACAATCATCACTCTTGCTTAATTTCGACTTAATGAAGTTTACAAATATAAAAGTGCTTAAAGGAATAGGCTTAATGCTCCTAGGGATGTCACTTGTTCCTTTTTTAGATATTTTTGCCAAGCTTTTAAGTGAAGACTACCCAGTAACACAGGTTACATGGACGCGCTTTTTTTTCCATGCTATTTGGTTGTTGCCAATGATGGCCTGGCAAAAAGTTAAGTTGTTTTCAGTTCCTGAAAAACCTAGCCTGCAGTTTTTAAGAGGCCTGATGCTTACGCTAGCTACACTATTCTTTTTTGCAGCCATTGTAACCAACGACATTCCTGAAGCGCTTACGCTGTTATTCATCTCACCACTTGTTGTTGCAATCCTTTCGCCTTTTGTTTTAGGAGAGCGTTTTGATATATTTATTGGGGTGGGTGTTTTAATAGGATTTATAGGAGTTATCGTGGTTCTTCAGCCAGATAGTGAGCAGTTTGATCCGTCTCTATTGTTTGCCTTAATTGCTGGGTTTTGCTATGCTCTTTATATTATCATAACCAAAAAACTTTCTTTTCGTGCGCCACCAGTTTTGACTTTATTTTATTCTGCAGTCGTGGGCCTGCTAATAATGGCACCACTAGCAGCAGTTCAATGGGTAACACCTGATTTAAAGGCTGTATTAATGGGCGCAGCAATGGGATTTTTTGCTGCAACCTCGCACTTTATGATTATTAAAGCTTTTGAATTTGCTAGTGCATCAGAACTAAGCCCTTTTAATTATTTTGAAATCGTAGTTGCCATTATTTTGAGTTATTTGATTTTCGGGTTTGTGCCTAATATTCAAGCAGTACTCGGATTAATTATCATCATTCTTAGTGGCCTTTATGTTTCTTGGCGAGCAATGAAAAATAATCAAAATCAAGAAAACAAACAAGAGGCTTTAATAGAGCCTTTATAAGGCCACTATACCAACTCCGAAGCCATATTTTTGGAATTTCAGACATACTGTTTAATGCCTAACATATAATATGCGGGCTTTAAATCTCTTTTGTATTCACTATATACCCCACATTGGAATTAACCTTAAAATATTATGAATTGGCGAACAAAAACTGAATTAAAAATAGAGCTTTTTTCTGATTGGCTTTTTGAAAATGCAAAGAAAACTATATTAATTATTTTTCTTCTTGTGGTGGCTCTTGGCTCACAATTACCATCTTTAAAGATTGATACAACTACCGAAGGGTTTTTACACAAGACTGACCCGATGCGAGTTGAGTACGACATATTTAGAGATCAGTTTGGTAGAGACGAAAAACTAATGATTGCCGTTAAAACTGGAAACATTTTTGATTTAAACTTCTTAAAGAAGCTTGACAGTTTCCATGATGCTTTAGAGAGCGAACTTCCAAATATTAAAGGCGTTGACTCTCTAATAAACGCTAGGAATACCTATGGAATTGAGGGCGAGCTAATTGTTGAGCCTTTAATCGACAGCCCTCCAGAAACCGAAGAAGCTTTATTCAAGCTTAAGGAAATAGTCACCAGTAACAGTCTTTATGAAAACTCACTTTATAGTGAAGACTTTACGATGACTACCGTTACTATAGACACAGAAACATACTCGAATAAAGGACTGTCGAATGAGTCAGATAGTTTAGAGTTTGACGATGGTCTAGAGTTTGACGATGGTCTAGAGTTTGACGATGGTCTAGAGTTTGACGATGGTCTAGAGTTTGACGATGGTCTAGAGTTTGACGATGATAGCTTAGGTGGACAAAGGGTGTATTTAACCGATGCTGAGAACGATGAAATAATTGCAAAAACTCAGCTTATCATGCAGCGTTTTGATGGAGAAGATTTTAAAATATACTTATCAGGCTCGGCGGCAATTGCGGGAATTTTTAAACAAGCCTTAATGAACGATTCAGTTGTTTTTATTAGCTTGATGATGGTAGTTATCATGGTTGTCTTGTTTGCTCTATTTAGGCGAATTTCAGGGGTGATATTGCCATTGGCTTGTGTATCTCTTACGCTTATAACCACCGTCTCGTTAATGTCCGTCTTTTCTGCCCCCTTCACAATGGCCACTCAAATTATGCCAACCTTTTTGTTGGCAGTTGTAACTAGCGCATCTATCCATTTACTGGCTGTTTTTTATAAGGACTTTGCTACAACAAACGACAAAAAAGCCTCTCTTAGATATGCAATGGGCCACTCGGGCCTGGCAATTATAATGACGTCTATTACTACTGCCGTTGGCTTGTGGTCTTTCTCTTTTTCTGGAGTTGCGCCCGTAGCAGATCTTGGTATTTTTGCAAGTAGTGGCGTAATGATTGGCCTAGTATTTACTCTTGTCTTTTTGCCTGCTTTAATATCAATAACTAAGGTTAGTACAGTTAACATGAGTACTGATAATAACGGCCAAACTCTAATGGACAGAGCCCTTGTTGGCATAAGTGTGTTTGCAACTGGACGCCCTAAGCTGATAGTTTCAGTAAGCACTGTGTTAATAATTTGTGCGGCTATAGTTGCAGCTCAGCTAAGGTTCTCACATTTTCCGCTCCAATGGCTTCCTGAGGACAACTTTGCGCGCATTGCAACTGAGGCAGTCGATGAAAATCTGAAGGGCTCCCTTACGCTTGAAGTTATTATTGATACTGGAGAAACAAATGGCCTTTATAACCCAGAGCTTTTAAGAGTAATTGATGACGTTTCTCAAAATATAAATTCCATCTCAACCGGAAACATGTTTGTTGGTAAAGTCATTAGCTATATTGACGTTATTAAGGAAACAAATAGAGCGCTTAATGAAAATCGTGAAGAGTATTATGCTATTCCTGATGATCCTGACTTGATTGCTCAGGAGTTCTTGCTTTTTGAAAGCAGTGGTAATGATGACCTTTCGAGCCTTGTAGATGCAAATTACTCTAAAGCTCGACTAACATTAAAAACCCCTTTTATTGACTCACTCGAGGCCAATATTTTTATAGACAGTGCACAGGTATACCTAGACCAAAAGTTTGGCCCTCTTGCTAAAGTTACTTTCACAGGCATTGGAACTTTGATGACCGTAACTTTTGAAGAGGCAATTTATAGTAGTGCGTTTAGTTATGTCCTAGCATTTTCACTGATTACTCTACTTATGGTTCTATTAATAGGCAACTTAAAAATCGGCCTTATTAGTATGATTCCAAATATTTTGCCTATAATTTTTCTTTCAACAATTATGGTTGTTTTTAAAATGCCTCTTGATATGTTCACTTTATTAATTGGTGCAATAGCGCTTGGACTTGCTGTTGACGATACCGTTCACTTTATGCATAACTTTAGAAGGTATGAGCTTAAGTATAATGATGTTGATAAGGCGGTAAGGCTTACATTGCTTGGAACTGGAAGAGCCATTACATTGACATCAATAGTTCTTGCTCTTGGTTTCCTTGTGCTGACCTTTTCTCAAATGAATAACATGTTTGACTTTGGTGTTTTGACAGCTAGTGCAATTTTAGTTGCTGTTTTGGCAGACTTTTTCTTGATGCCTGCCATAATGAAGTTAATTATTAAAGATAAGACAAGTATGTAAATATTGTAATTTTAATTATAAAAAAAAGGCGCCTAAGGCGCCTTTTTTGAAGAGTTTTAAATTTAGCCTTGGGCCTGAGCCATAACCTCTTCAACAAAATTATCTTCTTTTTTCTCTATGCCTTCACCAACTTCATAACGAATAAAAGACTCAACTTCTGAATTTTTAGATTTCACTAAAGCACCAACAGTAGTGTCTGGGTCTTTAACAAAAGACTGGCCATAAAGAGTAACTTCATTGACAAATTTTTTCATTCTGCCAACGATCATTTTTTCAATAATATTATCAGGCTTGCCACTTTCTTTTGCTTGCTCAATAAAAATTGCCCTTTCTCTTTCAAGAAGCTCAGTTGAGAGCTGGTCTTCACTAACACATTCGGGCTTTGAGGCTGCAATATGCATAGCAACATCTTTTGCAAGCTCTGCGTCATTTGATGACAACACTGTAAGTACAGCAATTCTTTCACCATGCTTGTATGCGCCTAAAACTCCGCTTTCAGTGCTGACAATTTGAACCCTTCTAACTGAAACATTTTCACCAATTTTAGCAATTATTTCTTCTCTGGCCTGGTCAACAGTAACGCCTGAGTCTAGTTTTTGCTCTAAAAAGGCTTCAACAGATTCTGGTTTATTCTTTAATGCTAGGGCGCCTAAAGTGTCAACAAATTCAATAAAGGCCGACCCCTTAGTTACAAAGTCTGTCTCAGAGTTAACCTCAAGAATTGCAGCATGCATCTTGTCTTCACTGATAGTAACATTTACAAGCCCTTCAGAGGCCACACGTCCAGCTTTTTTTGCAGCTTTTGCTGCTCCAGATGCGCGCATTAAATCTATTGCCGCCTCCAAATCTGCATTGGTCTCAACTAATGCTTTTTTGCAGTCCATCATGCCTGCACCAGTTCTTTCTCTTAGTTCTTTAACTAAAGCGGCTGTAATTGCCATAACTCTCTCCTATATATACTCTGTATAGCTATTTATTCACTATCTGCTTTCTTAGCAGCAGGCTTCTTAGCAGCAGGCTTCTTAGCAGCAGGCTTCTTTTCTTCAGCAGCAGCTTCAGTCTTAGCAGCAGGCTTCTTAGCAGCAGGCTTCTTTTCTTCAGCAGCAGCTTCAGTCTTAGCAGCAGGCTTCTTTTCTTCAGCAGCAGCTTCAGTCTTAGCAGCAGGCTTCTTTTCTTCAGCAGCAGCTTCAGTCTTAGCAGCAGGCGCAGATTTCTTAACTGCAGCTTTGGTTTCTACAATCGAAGCTTTAGCCTCTAGTATCGCATTAGCAATTTCTCTAGCATAATAACCAATTGCTCTGATTGAGTCATCATTTCCGGCTATAACATAATCAATTCCTTCAGGGCTGTGATTTGTGTCAACAACGCCAATAATTGGAAGTTGTAATGTATGGGCTTCACGAACTGCATTCTTTTCATGACCAATATCAACTACAAAAATAACATCAGGAATACTGCCTAAGTCTTTAATTCCACCAAGACTTCTTTCAAGTTTTTCTTGCTCTCTAGTCATAATGAGTGCTTCTTTTTTTGTAAACTGGGAAAAGTTTTCTTCTGCAAGAAATTCAAGATCCTTCAGGCGTTTAATAGAAGCTTTAATAGTTTTGTAATTTGTCATCATGCCACCTAGCCAGCGATGGTTGACATAAGGCATTCCACATCGAATTGCCTCTTCTTTAATAATATTGCTTGCCGCTCTCTTTGTACCAACAAAAAGGATTGACCCTCCAGCAGCAGCAGTTTTGCTTGCAAAGTTGAGCACATCATTGAATTGTGGTAGGGTTTTTTCTAGGTTAATTATGTGAACACCATTTCGTGTTCCGTAGATAAAAGGCTCCATTTTTGGATGCCAAAAACGAGACCTGTGACCAAAATGAACACCTGCCTCTAACATTTTTTTCATTGACGCTTTCGCCATATTCTTCTCCTGGGTTAAGACTTCCACATTGCCTATCAACCAACCCTATTAAAAAGGCACCCTGGTTAATATTGGGGCTCTGTGTGATACATTAAAATACTAACTTTATAAACATCTAGTTAGCCCTTCTTCCAGCTCATGTTGGCTGAAAGGCAACGATTATCCCATATTTTTTTGAATTAAGCAAAGCCTATTTCTCTAATTTCCTATATACATAGGCATCCACACTCCCCTTCATTAAAAAAACATACAACTCAAAAAAACACCCTTTATAATCGTGTCTTTTTTAAAAAATTGTGACCAGTTTGTTGGTTATGATATGTATGTAGCCTAAAAAAAGGGGGGCTCTATAATACATATTTGATTTCATACTATGAAAATTGCTATTATTGGAAGCGGAATATCGGGCTTAACGGCTGCGTACCTTCTTCACAAAGAACATGATATTACTGTTTTTGAGGCCAATGATTATATTGGTGGTCATACGCATACCCATGAAATTGAGCTGGACAAAAAAAAGTGGCTTATTGATTCTGGGTTTATTGTTTACAATGAAAACACATACCCTAACTTTATAAAGCTTCTTCAAAAGCTTAAGGTTGATACTCAAAAAACATCCATGGGCTTTAGCGTTAAGGCCCCAGAAAAAAACCTTGAGTACTCTGGAGGCTCATTAAACTCTTTATTTGCTCAACGACTTAATATTTTTAGGCCTTCTTTTTTGTTGATGCTTAAAGACATTATAAGGTTTAATCGCCTGTCAGTCGCAGAGCTAAAAAACCTTCGAGAGTCAACAACAATCCATGATTTTTTGATCACCCATAAATTTAGCAGGAGCTTTATTGAGAATTATATAATTCCAATGGGCGCCGCCATATGGTCTACGGCAGCCGATAAAACAACAGAAATGCCGGCAGTTTTTTATATTAGATTTTTTAAAAACCATGGCTTACTGCAAATATTTAATCGTCCTCAATGGTTTGTAATTAAAGGCGGCTCAAAAGCTTATGTTCCAAAAATAATAGCAGGATTCAAGCATAAAATTTTGCTCTCAACCCCAGTCATAAGCGTGATAAGAAACAAAAAAAATATTGAGATTGTTTGTGAAAAAAATGAGGCCACTCATCAGTTTGATAAAGTTATATTTGCAACGCATAGTGATCAAGCATTAGCTTTGCTAGAGACTCCTAGCGTGGAAGAGGCTAAAATTCTAGGCGCCTTGCCTTATCAAAAAAATATAGCAATATTGCATACTGACGCCTCTATTTTGCCTAAAAAGAAATCCACATGGTCCAGTTGGAACTATCTTTTAAGTACGGATCAAACTAAACCGGTAACGCTAACCTATAACATGAATATTTTGCAATCATTAAAGTCAAAGTCTGATTTTTTAGTAACCTTGAATAGTAATGGGGAGATTAACCCAAGTAAAATAATTAAAACCTTGGTCTATCACCACCCTCTTTTCACGGTTGAGGGTGTAGAAGCGCAAAAAGAAAAGAGTCAAATTAGCGGCATAAACAATACTTTTTATTGCGGTGCATATTGGGGAAATGGTTTTCATGAGGACGGCGTTTCCAGCGCCCTAGATGTTTGTAAGTTTTTTGATAGGGCCTTATGACGCTCTCAAAAAATCACCATCTCTATTGGGGAACGATTAGTCATCAACGCCATACGCCTTTTAAACGGTTTTTTACATACCCAATTTTTATGGCCTATATTGACATTTCATCTTTGGCAACAACTATGAAGCCATCGTTTTTTTGGAACATCAATAAACCTGCACTCGTTTCATTTCAAAGGAAGGACTACCATGGAGATCCAGGCTTAGACTTAGATAACGCTGTCAGGAAAACACTCCATGAAAAAACAGGCAAAGATTTTAAAGGGCCAATTAGGCTTCTAACGCACTTAAGATACTTTGGGTACTGCTTTAACCCAGTAAGCTTTTATTACTGCTTTGATGAGTCAGATGAAAAAGTTGAAGCCATAATGGCTGAAGTAACAAACACGCCATGGAAGGAGAGACACGCCTACCTCATTGAAGAGCAGGCTGAAAAAAATAGTAGAACAGGCTTTACCGCGTCGCCAAAAAAGCAATTACACGTGAGCCCTTTTTGGGGAATGGACCATGACTATGAGTGGTTTTTTTCGCAACCTGAAGATGCTTTAAATGTAAACATGAAAAACTTTAAAGATGGCAAAAAAGTTTTTAATGTCACGCTTAATCTAAAGAGGCGTGCCTTTTCAAATTCAGGCCTTGTTAAGGCAATTTCCAGATTTCCATTTATTACTCTAATGG
>OFRQ01000060.1_pt1 | contig 9923 bp, 10 predicted proteins | sample 1543131 | NCBI WGS metagenome assembly OFRQ01 (sample SAMEA4005037, study PRJEB22522) | seawater metagenome | reverse complement strand
ATACACTTCAGCGCTTTATTTTACCTACCTTCTTGGAAATAAAATTAATAATGAGTCTGTTTATATATCCTATAACTGGTCAGCTAAATGGGTTCTTTTTTCAGCATTTCTGGTAGTAACTATTTCTAATTTTCCAGAGATCTATTTTTACGCGATGACGTTTTTTATTGTGTTGAACCTTTTCTTTAAACCTACTTCAAAAATGGTGACAGCATAATGGCATCAACATACGGAGTAGAGCATATAGTTGGAGCTGCCTGTCGTGAACCAGAATTAACAGTTACTGGTTATATCCAACATCATCTTACAAACCTTACCCTTGGTAGACTCCCATACGAATCAGAGGTTTGGACTTGTAACGCAGATAGTAATATTTGGGATATGCCAAAAGTAGTACCTGCAGATACATGGACATTTGCTCATGGATCTAGTCAAGCTGCTGATATGGGTTTTTGGGCCCTCCATGTAGACTCAATAGGATGGTCAATTTTTCTTGGCATAGTCTTCATTACAATATTTAGATTTGCCATAGCAAAAAACACAGACACACCAACCGGCCTTCAAAATTTCGTAGAAATGTGCGTTGAGTTTGTAAACGATAACGTTCAGAGTATATTTACTTCAGCCAAAAACCCACTAATAGGCCCTTTAGCACTAACTATTATGGTTTGGGTATTTTTAATGAATTTAATGGATCTGGTACCAGTAGATTTCCTACCAGAACTAGCCAAAGCAGCTGGACTAGAGTACTTTAAGGTTGTTCCAACAACAGACCCCAACATTACATTGGGAATGGCCCTTGGTGTTTTTATTTTAATTATTTATTACAGCATTACAGTTAAAGGGTTTAAAAACTTTGTAGCCGAACTAACACTTCACCCTTTTGGAAAATACTTAATACCAGTTAACTTTCTTTTAGAAATGGTTAACTTTATAGCTAAACCAATATCTCTAGGCCTAAGACTTTTTGGAAATCTATATGCTGGAGAGATGATATTTATTCTTATTGCACTAATGTTATTCTTTAGCTCTTTTGCAATTGGTATGATGGGTTTTGGTTTGCATTTATTATGGGCACTATTTCATATTCTGATATTAGCCCTACAGTCGTTTATTTTTATGGTGTTAACCATTGTTTATTTAGCAATGGCACACGAAACAGAAGATCATTAATAGATCTGATTAACTTGAAAGGAGAGTGATATGGAAGATTTAAATATATTAGCCGCAGCGGTAATCGTTGGACTTGGAGCCGTTGGAGCTGCTATTGGAGTGGGTGTTTTAGGAAGTAAGTACATCGAAGGTGTTGCAAGACAGCCTGAATTAATACCATTACTTAGAACTCAGTTTTTTATTGTTATGGGTCTTGTTGATGCTGTACCAATGATCGGTGTTGGTCTTGGTATGTACATGCTTTTTGCTATATAAAAAAACATGAATATTAACGCCACCCTGATTGCCCAGGCACTAGTTTTTGTAGTGTTTGTAGCTATATGTTGGAAATACGTATGGCCTCCAATCATCTCAATTATGGAAGAGAGAGAAAAAAGAATCTCGGATGGTTTAGAAGCGGCAAAAAAAGCAGATGATTCATTGGAAGAGGCAAAATTAGCCTTTGATAAAGAACTGAATCAAGCAAAAACAGAGGCAGCTGGAATTCTTGAAAAAGCTAATGCAAGAGCATCTCAAATTGTGGGAGATGCATCATCTAAAGCAGAAGCAGAAGCAGAGAAAATAATGACCTCAGCATCTACAACCATTGAAAATGAAACCAACAAAGCCAAGGAAGAGTTAAGACAGCAAATGTCCGAGATTATTATTGATACAACTCAAAAAATTCTAGGCGATGAAATATCTCCAGAAAAGCATGACGCTATTCTTAAAAAGGCAGCAGAGGAGCTATAGATAATGATTGAGTTAACTCCACTCGCAAGACCTTATGCAAAAGCCTTGTTTGCATCTGCTCTTGAGATTGAGAAATTAGAAGAGATGGCTAATGAATTAAAAATCATGGCCATTGCTTCTGAGTCGGTGGAGGTAACTAATACTATCGAAAACCCAACCCTATCCAGACAGCAACTTGTTGATATATTGGTTAATCTGTTTGATGAGAGCATTACAGATATATCTAAAAGACTTCTTTCTATCTTGGCAGAAAATAAGAGACTAAATCTCCTTCAGCCAATTTATTCTATTTATCAAGAGCTGCTCCAAAGACATAAAGAACAGAATTCTATTGAGGTGTTTGTGGCAAAAACTCCTAGTGACGAAGCCAGAGAGGGTATTGAGAAAAAACTTAGATCCTCATACGGCGACGACGCGAATATACATTTTTCAGAAGACCCAAAGTTAATGGGCGGTTTATCTATAAAGGTAGGCGATGAAACACTAGATCTTTCCATTAGGGGAAAGGTTAATAAGCTTGTAAACCAATTAAATTTTTAAGGTGAAAAAATGAGTCAATTAAACCCATCAGAAATTTCCAGCGTATTAAAAGAAAAAATCGCTGGTCTTGATCTTTCAGCAGAAAGAAAAAATGAAGGCATTATCGTCAGTGTTTCTGACGGAATTGTAAGAATACATGGCATGGGCGATGTTATGTATGGAGAGATAATAGAGTTTGAGAATGGTACAAAAGGAATGGCTCTTAACTTAGAGCAAGATTCAGTTGGTGCCGTTGTTCTAGGTGATTATTTAGACCTTGTCGAAGGACAAAAAGTTGTTTGTACAGGAAAGGTTTTAGAAGTACCTGTTGGCGAGGCTTTACTTGGAAGAGTGGTTAATACTTTAGGTGTTCCAATTGACGGCAAGGGTGAAATAAAAGCAGAAAGAATGGCCCCTGTTGAAGTTGTTGCTCCTGGGGTTATTGCTCGTCAATCAGTTGATCAGCCAGTCCAAATTGGATTAAAGGCTGTTGATGCCATGGTGCCAATTGGAAGAGGACAAAGAGAACTTATTATCGGAGATAGACAAACAGGTAAAACAGCTGTTGCTATTGATGCAATCATTAACCAAAAAGGCACAGGCGTTAAATGTATATATGTTGCTATAGGGCAAAAACAGTCTACCGTAGCCAATGTTGTTAGAAAATTAGAAGAATATGGAGCTATGGAGCATACGATTGTTGTTTCAGCTACAGCTGCAGACCCAGCTCCCATGCAATATTTATCAGCTTATTCAGGATGCTCAATGGGAGAGTATTTCAGAGATAAAGGTGAAGACGCCTTAATCGTATATGACGATCTTTCAAAACAAGCTGTTGCATATAGACAGGTTTCTTTACTATTAAAAAGGCCTCCTGGAAGGGAAGCTTATCCTGGAGATGTTTTCTATCTTCACTCAAGACTTTTGGAAAGAGCAGCCAGAGTCAATGCTGAATATGTTGAAAAAGCTACCGGCGGAAAAGTAAAAGGAAAAACAGGTTCTTTAACAGCTCTTCCTATTATTGAAACATTAGCCGGGGACGTATCAGCATTCGTTCCAACCAACGTAATTTCAATTACAGATGGGCAGATTTATCTAGAAACAGAATTATTTAATTCAGGTATCAGGCCTGCTATTAACCCAGGTCTTTCAGTGTCCAGGGTTGGCGGGGCTGCGCAAACTAAGATAATGAAAAAATTAGCCGGTGGCGTAAGAACTGCTTTAGCTCAATATCGTGAATTAGCAGCATTCTCACAGTTTGCCTCTGATTTAGACGACGCTACTAAATTGCAGCTTGCAAACGGTAAGGCATTTACTGAGCTTTTAAAACAGAAACAATATGCTCCTATGAGTGTTGCGCAACAGGCATTAAGCTTGTTTGCTGCTGACAGAGGGTATATGGGTGACGTTGAAGTTGATAAAATCTTAGCCTTTGAAGAAGCCTTGCACGGCTACCTAACTTCAGAGAAAGCTGAGTTAGAGCAACAAATTAATACAACAGGCGATTGGAATGAAGACATTGAAGGTCAATTCACAGCTCTTGTTGAAGACTTTAAGAAAACACAAACTTTTTAATTTATAAAAGAAATGGCTAACACTAAAGAAGTAAGAAAGCAGATTGCGAGCATTAAGGGCACGCAAAAGATTACTTCAGCTATGGAGATGGTTGCTGCGAGTAAGATGAAAAAAACTCAAGACAGCATGCTTGAAGGAAGGCCTTATTCTTTAAAAATTAAAGATGTAATAACCCACATAGCATCCGCTAGCTCAGAGTATCCACATCCCTTTTACCAAGAAAGAACTCCTAAAAAAGCTTGTTTTATTGTTATCTCATCGGATAAAGGCTTATGTGGTGGCTTAAACACTAATTTATTTAGACAGGTAATAAATAAATCAGCTGAATTAAATAAAGAGGGCATAGAATCATGCTTTGCTTTAGTTGGAACAAAAGCAGCTTCATTCTTTAAGGGTGTTGGCGGTCAGGTTGTAGCTGTTGCAGACAAGCTTGGTGATAAACCAAACCCAGATGATCTTATTGGACTAACGAAAGTTGCTCTAGATATGCACAAGAACGGGGATATTGATCAAGTTTATCTATGCTCAAATAGTTTTATAAATACTATGACGCAAAAGCCAGGCGTTCAGCAGTTAATCCCATTAGCTCCAGCTGAACAAGATGAGTTAATCTCAACTCACTGGGACTATATTTATGAACCAGAAGCAAAAGAACTTTTAGATGGCTTGCTAACCAGGTACATAGAGTCCTTGGTTTATCAGGCAGTGGTAGAAAATAATGCCTGTGAACAAGCGGCAAAAATGATTGCCATGAAAAGTGCAACGGATAATGCAGGTGATTTGATTAAAGAATTAGAACTTTTATATAACAACGTAAGACAAGCGGCTATTACTCAGGAACTTTCTGAGATAGTTGGCGGCGCAGCAGCAGTTTAAGGAGAAAATTATGAGCAACGGATTAGTTACACAGATTATTGGAGCGGTTATCGATGTCGAATTTGACAAAGATAATATTCCAAAGATATATGAAGCTTTATTGATTGACGAGAATGGAACAACCCTTGAAGTTCAACAGCAATTAGGCGACGGTATTGTTAGAACAATTGCCATGGGAGTAACCGAGGGTCTTAAAAGAGGCTTAGTTGTTTCAAGAACAAACGCACCCATATCAGTTCCCGTTGGAGAGAAAACATTGGGAAGAATTATGGATGTTCTAGGGAACCCTATAGACGAAAAAGGACCTATAGGCGAACAAGAAAGAATGCCAATTCACAGAAAGCCCCCTAGTTACACAGATCAATCTTCATCTAATGAGCTCTTAGAAACCGGTATTAAAGTTATCGATCTAATGTGTCCATTTGCTAAAGGTGGAAAAGTTGGACTATTCGGAGGAGCGGGTGTTGGCAAGACAGTTAACATGATGGAGCTAATTAACAATATCGCTTTACAGCATTCAGGACTTTCTGTTTTCACCGGAGTTGGAGAAAGAACCAGAGAAGGTAATGATTTTTATTACGAAATGCAGGAGTCTGGAGTTGTAAACGTAGAGAACCCAGAAATGTCAAAAGTTGCCATGGTTTACGGCCAAATGAATGAGCCTCCAGGAAATAGATTAAGAGTGGCCTTAACAGGTCTTACAATGGCTGAGAAATTTAGGGATGATGGAAAAGATGTTCTTTTATTCATTGATAATATCTACCGTTATACATTAGCCGGTGTTGAAGTATCAGCCCTTTTAGGAAGAATGCCTTCAGCAGTTGGATACCAGCCAACGCTAGCTGAAGAAATGGGCGCGCTTCAAGAAAGAATCACATCAACCAAGTCAGGATCAATTACTTCGATCCAGGCTGTTTATGTTCCAGCTGATGATTTAACAGACCCATCTCCAGCAACGACTTTTGCTCATTTGGATGCAACAGTTGTTCTATCAAGACAGATATCAGAATTAGGTATTTATCCTGCTGTAGATCCTTTGGATTCTACAAGCAGACAGCTAGATCCTTTTGTGGTTGGTGAAGAGCATTACGCAGTAGCCCAGGGAGTTCAAAAAATATTACAAAGATATAATGAACTTAAAGATATCATCGCTATTCTTGGAATGGATGAGTTATCAGAAGAAGATAAAGGGTTGGTTGCAAGAGCTCGTAAAGCTCAGAAATTCTTATCACAACCATTCTTTGTTGCTGAAATATTTACAGGAACACCAGGTAAATATGTATCACTTGAAGATACTATTAAAGCATTCAAAGGTTTGCTAGCAGGGGATTACGACCACCTTCCAGAACAAGCCTTCTATATGGTTGGAACCATTGAAGAGGCAGTAGAAAAGGCTAAAACTCTATAAGTATGAGTACTATTAAGATCAGTATAGTGTCCTCTAGTGAGGAAATTTATTCCGGTGAAGCTACTATGGTTTTCGCTACAGGATCACTTGGTGAGCTTGGTATTGCCCCTGGACATACACCTCTTCTAACGGGATTAGCTCCAGGACCGGTGAGAGTTCAAAACGGTTCAGAAGAAGAGACTTTTTATTGTTCAGGAGGATTTATAGAAATCCAGCCCGATCTAGTAACCGTGCTATCAGATACAGCCGAAAGAGCAGACAGCCTAGATGAGTCAGAAGCAATTAAAGCTAAAGAAGCAGCAGAGCAAGATCTTGCCAATAAAGACGCTACTTTAGACTATGCAAAAGCATCAGCCCAATTGGCCGAAGCTGTGGCAAGACTAAAAACTATTCAAAAACTACGCAAAAACCAGTAAGGTATTCATTTACCTTTAAAAATATTGTGAGCGTACATACCATAATACTTGCAGCCGGACAGGGCTCAAGAATGAAATCTAATAAAGCAAAAGTCTTACAGCGCATTGGTGGAACTTCTATGCTTGAGAAGATTTGTCATACAGCTGGCGCCGTAAGTTCTGATATAACCCTAGTAGTGGGCTTTGATAAAGAGTCTGTTGTAGATGAGGCCGGTAACTATAATCTAAATATAACATCAAGCCTTCAACCCAAACCAATAGGAACAGGCGATGCCGTTAGATGCGGACTTGATAAAGTCCATGAAAGTTCAAAGGTCTTAGTTTTGTACGGAGATGTCCCACTTATCAAAAAAGAAACTTTACAAAAGTTAATAGCAAGCTCTGATACAGGCTTGTCCATTTTAACAACTGTCCTTGATAACCCTTTTGGTTATGGAAGGGTAAGGACAAATGATAAGAATGAGGCTCTTGAGATAGTAGAAGAAAAGGATGCAACGGACGAGGAAAGACAAATAAAGGAGATTTTTACAGGAGTTCTCTGTGGCTCAAAAGCCTTGCTCGAAGAGGGCCTTTCTAAAATAACCAACAGTAATGCAGCCGGAGAATTTTACTTAACAGATTTAGTTTCTATAATTAATGAAAAAGGTATTAGAATTAACACATACAAAGCTTCTAATGATGAAGTTAAAGGCGCAAACAGCAAACAGGAACTCGAACAACTAGAGACTACTTATAGATCAATGAAAGCAGAAGACTTATTTAACAAAGGAATTACTATCACCGATGCATCAAGGCTTGATGTAAGAGGTAATATTGAATGCGGAAAAGATTGCTCTATCGATATAAATGTTATTCTCGAGGGGGATATTGTTCTTGGAGACAATGTATCAATTGGCCCTAACTCGATCATTAAGAATACAAGCATTGGAAGCAACACAAAAATAGAAGCCTTTTCTCATATTGACGGAGCTAAAATAGGAAATAACTGTGTTATAGGGCCTTACGCAAGATTGCGAGAGGGCAGTCAAATAGACAATTCAGCTAAGGTAGGAAATTTTGTAGAAACCAAAAATACAATACTAGGAGAAGGCTCAAAGGCAAACCATTTTACTTACCTGGGTGACACGGTTGTTGGCAAGGGAACAAATATCGGAGCTGGGACTATTACGTGTAATTATGATGGCACAAATAAACATAAAACATCTATAGGAGATAATAGCTTTATCGGAAGTAATACCTCTTTAGTAGCTCCTGTAACTGTTGGCTCAGAAGTAACAGTTGCTGCCGGATCAGTTATTACAAAAGATATACCTGATAATGCGCTAGGTTTGGGAAGAGCAAAACAAGAAAATAAAGAAAACTGGTCTAAGAAAAAGGATTAACTATGTGTGGAATTATAGCTGCTGCTTCAACGCGAAATGTTGGAAAACTTTTAGTTCAAGGCCTTCATAAGATGGAATACAGAGGCTATGACTCTGCTGGAATAGCTCTGCACCAAGACACGACTATTGCTCACCTAAGGACCCTTGGAAAAGTAAAGCTTCTCGAAGACAAAATGGTTGATGAAAAGCCTAAAAGTAAACTAGGCATAGCTCACACAAGATGGGCTACTCATGGAGAGCCATCAGAGGCTAATGCTCATCCCCACCAATCAAAGGATTCTGTTTATATTGTCCATAACGGGATTATAGAAAATTACGTAGACCTTAGAGATTCATTAATTAAGGATGGCTATGACTTTACCTCTCAAACAGACTCAGAACTAATAGCTCACCTTCTCGATTGCTATTTAAAACAGAACAACAGCATGGTAGATGCTATGTATTTAGCTAAAGAAAAGTTAGAAGGCGCATACGCAATAGCAGCTATAGATATCAAAGATAACAAAAACCTAGTTGTGGCAAGAAATAAATCTCCACTGCTAATAGGCATTGGAACCGATGAGATATTTGCAGCCTCTGATCCACTAGCCATTGCACAACTTACCAACGATTTTGTTTTTTTAGAAGACGGCGATGTCGCTCAAATTTCAGCTGAAGGATACACAATATTTGATGGATCTAAATCAGAAGTTACTAGAGAAATAACCCATATAGATATTTCAAGCCAAGCAACCTCCAAGGGTGACTATAGGCATTACATGGAAAAAGAAATATACGAACAGCCTGAAGCGGTATCCAATACTATTGATGGAAGAATTGGCGGAGAGGATGTTTTAGATAATATTTTTGGTCTCGGCTCCAGTGATGTTTTTGCTAAAGTTAAACGAATTCAGATTGTTGCTTGTGGAACAAGCCTTCATGCAGGAAGAGTTGCAGCAAACTGGCTTTCATCTATTGCTGAACTTCCTTGTCAGATAGATTATGCCAGTGAGTATAAATATAGAAACCCGCATGTAGACGAAGACTCTTTGCTAATAACTATTTCACAGTCAGGCGAAACAGCCGATACTTTAGCCGCTTTAAATTACGCAAAAGAAAAAGATTACCTAGCCTCTTTAGCTATTTGTAACGTTCCTACAAGCTCACTTGCCAGAGAATCCGACTTTGTATTATTCACCAATGCCGGCCCTGAGATAGGTGTTGCCTCAACTAAAGCCTTCACCACTCAACTAGCGGGCCTTATGTTGCTAGCACTTTCCTTGGCTAAGAGCAGAGACTTAAACCCGCTACTTAGAGCAAGAGTTATCGCAGGATTAAGACTATTGCCGGAAACAATTTCAGAAGCATTACTATTAAAAGATCAGGTTGCAGACATAGCCCCCAGTATTGCTAGTAAAGATAATGCCCTTTTCTTAGGAAGAGGTATTTTTTACCCAATAGCCAAAGAAGGCGCACTAAAACTTAAAGAGATATCTTACATCCATGCCGAAGCTTATCCAGCAGGAGAGTTAAAGCACGGGCCTTTGGCTTTAATAGATGAAAATATGCCAGTCATAGCATTAGCACCTGAAAGTGAGGTTGCTGAAAAATTAATCTCCAATCTTGAGGAAGTTAAAGCAAGAGGTGGAACCCTTTATGTCTTTGCAGACCCTTCGGTGAACATGGATGTTAAATCAGGCAAGTTAATACATATGCCTAAGTGTGACTTCTTACTAACACCAATTGTTTATAACATCGCCCTGCAAATACTTTCTTATGAAGTTGCTCTTTTAAGAGGAACAGATATCGACCAACCAAGAAACTTAGCTAAGTCAGTTACTGTCGAGTAAGTTCGAACAGAGA
>OFRQ01000054.1_pt1 | contig 10452 bp, 9 predicted proteins | sample 1543131 | NCBI WGS metagenome assembly OFRQ01 (sample SAMEA4005037, study PRJEB22522) | seawater metagenome | reverse complement strand
TCTCTTAAGTTGGCGATGTCTCCGCCGCCAGCGCGACGATTTTTTGCGGCCTTCGTCATCGGAATCGTCCGAGGAGGAATCGTCCGAGGAGGAATCGTCCGAGGAGGAAGACGACGAATCTCCATCACTATACTCTTCTTCTGAGATATCCGACTCTGAGGCCGATGAATCTGATGAAGACATTTGTGCTTATATTTACGACTGTTATATATTCTATTTCTGCTACTCGTTCGTGAATCTGTCCAAAATCTAAAATAAACAAAAATAAGTAAGACTTAATCTGAAGAAAAAACGTGAACTGTAATGCACACCAACCATGACTGACATTCGTGAACAGTTGTCTCAACTACCCTCCGACTCTCTCAACACTGTGTACGCCGATCCACCTTGGAAATACCAACAAACGGTCAAAAGTGGGGTGCTGAAGCGCAAAGACGGCACTGTCCTCTACCCTTCGATGAGTCTCCAAGAATTGTGTAGCATTGGCCCCGAAGTGGCCCGCGTGTGTCGCAAAGATGCCGCCCTTTTCATGTGGGCGACCATGCCGCTGCTTCCGGAAGCCTTTCAACTGATTAAAGCGTGTGGCTTCAAGTACAAGACTTGTTTTGTCAATTGGGTCAAAACAACCAAGGACGGCACGAAGCCTGCTTTTGGGGTGGGCTACTACACTCGGTCCAATGCCGAACTGTGTTTGGTGGCGGTGCGGGGCAAGATCGCGTCCTACAAACGACTACTGCCGGACGAACCGGAGCGAGGTGCTTCCAAAATGTCGTCCATTGTCCACGAGGAGGATGCCAACAGTGGCGTGAATTTCCTGTCCATGTTGGACAAATCTACAGTGCCAGTGTTGATGTCTCCCCGCCGCGAGCACTCCCGCAAGCCACCGATTGTGCGCACCATGATCACCCAACTACTGGGAGAGTTGCCCCGTGTTGAACTGTTTGCCCGAGAGCAAGCGGCGGGCTGGGGTTCCCTCGGCAACGACGTCCAACATTTTGAAGTGGATGAACAGCAACAGGTTCTGGCCCAAGCCAAACATGAACGCGCACACAAAAAGAGAAAAGTAGAAAAGTCTAAAGAATAAATACTGTTATTCGTTACAGCTAATGTCCACCAAAATGTGTGTGGTTGTTGTCGTTGACACTGATCATGGTCACTCCCTGTGTCTGTAGATAAGTACCCAAGGTTGCCTCCACTTTTCTGGCCCTACTTTTGTTGTCCATCCCCCACACCAACATTCGACTGGGTTGCTTGTCACTTTGAAAGTGTGTCTTGAACCGTTGGGACAAATTGTCGGTCTCTCCCACGTACCATCCACTCGGACATTCCAACAGGTACACCACCGACGACGCCAACGGTGGACATTGAAGTCCCTTTTCCAAGACAAACAGTGGCGATTCCCCCAAAAAGCCACTGGTCAATTCCTCAACCGAACGTGAGACGATGGGCGGTGGCTTTTTCCCTGACAGTTCTGTAATGATTTGGTCCGCCTCTGCACAAATGCTTTCGGGCATCCCCAACCGTCGTGCCGTGGTCGTGGCGTACCGGAACGTACAAACCCCGGGCTGCATTTTGTAAGTAAATTCGTTATTGACATGTGCCATTTTAAATTTGTGCAACTCTTTCAACTTGGGATGTTCCAACACCGCATCAAAGTGTGTCGAAAAGATGCCAATGGTCTTTGTCCGCATCAATGCCTGAAAGTAGGCCACTGTCATGCCAGTGCCGGCCTTCCACGACGTCCCACTAAATATTTCGTCGGAGATGGCCAGCGTCTGTCCAGTCTTCGTCATCTCCAACAAGGCAATCATGTCCACACATTCGGCACCGAACCCGCTCAAATTGTTTTCGGCACAATCGGCGCTGCCCACATTCAAAAACACGTTGAGATTAGGAGAAACGACGGCGGAGGTGGCCGGAACCATGAAACCTGTTTTGGCCAAGAGCGCCGCACCACCAATGGCACGACAGAGAGTGGACTTGCCCCCCATGTTGCCTCCGGTCAGCACTGCCATGGTATTGAGACAGACATCGTTGGGCACCCCGTTGGGCATCCAAAATGGACGGAGTGTGGCGATGTCCAACGACGGTGTAGTGGCTTGGGCGTCCATGCCTGCGATGCACCATTTGTGTTGTAGTCCGTGTTGTGTATGCAGGTGAAGTGTCCAGTGCACAGTCCAGACCAGCTCCACGTAAAGAAGCAATGATTCCGACATGGCGCTGTTTAATTCGTTCAGGCATTGACGAGTCTGTTCCTGTGCGCGACTGCACAGACCGATATATTGTTTCCAGGCTTTATTTTTATTCACGTCCCCAAAAGAGTAATGATTGCTCCACTTTCCTTTCAGTTCTTGGCCATTATGGTCGCGAAGTTTGCGTGTAACTCCCTTCATGTATTTTTTGCAGACCAGGATCTTTAATTTGGCGCACCAGGCGATTTGACACAGTTCGACGTCGGGCACTCGAGTCACCGACAACAGGTATGCTCCACGAGCATGCTGTACTTGGATGTCCAACGGTAGAGCCTTGGTCGAAATGACACCGTACCAATCTTCGCAAGTTTCGGCCATCTGTTCTTGTAGTAAATGCAACAGGGTCAGCATTGAAGTATGGCGGAAATGGCAGATTGTGTCGGGTGTTGTGCCCAACGTGTGCACCAGTTGTTCATAGTGATGTGTCAACTGTTCGTCAAAGGTGTCCAGTTGGGGGTCATGTGTCTCACCCAGCGCCAACGCAAGCTGGTGGATCTCGGTACCACGCAAAGAGAAGTCCGACGTGTTGAGAGAAGAGGAGTACTGCAGTAACTGTCTCGTCCAGGCCACCTGCTCCAACAGCACTCGTAGCTGACGTGAGGAGGCTCGACGCTGACGGGTCAATAGAATCAAAGAATGTGCGGACATGGATGGACCCGGTGGCTGTGGAAGGGGTGTCTGCAACAGAGTGTACTTGTGCACCAGACCCCGAAACAATTCTCTTACCTCCAACGGCGGTGGACAGACCAACAATTTTGCGATGAATTGACGACATTGCCGTGGGGCATTGGGCACCACTGCTTCCACCAAACTGTGGACTCCACGGACACTGCCCGCATTGCTTTTGACAGAAATTCCCAACTGTTCAATGGTACACCGTTGCAGAACGTCGTGGTGTGTTCGGAGAGTGTACTGAGACAACTGAGTCGACAAATGATGAGTCAAATACTGTCCCAAAAAATCCGACCGTCGACAAGACCAAGACAAAGATTTGGTCGGAATTTTGGTAAACGCCAAAGAAGCTGTACCACCGTGGACATCCAGCGTGCATTTGTTCTCAATTTTCCAGTACAAACGCACCAACAATGGCAATGTGGACAAGTTGATGTTATGATAACGGTCAATTCTTTTTTCAATCTCGTGCACCACATACATGTCCAGACAGTCGTGGTGCACAGTCACGGCAATGTGGGGAGGAACGCCGCACACATTGGCAGTGTCCATGTACTGACCAAAGTACACTGGGTTGAAACGATCAATCGTTTGAACATCCTCCCCATCACACACCAACACTTCCAATCCGTGTGAGACCAATTGATTCAAATACATTTGAATCCCTTTGACTGGGGCACCCACACGACACTCGGGACCGGTGGGGTTCACGGGGTTCAATTTGGCGTACTCCATACACAGCACGGCGTCGATGCCATAGGCCAGGTAAAAAGTGCCCGAACGTACCAACACCAGAGAATCTGGATGTGAGGCTTTTTGTCCCACGATTTGGCGCACCACTTTGGCTCGGTACTTGGGAAGCGGGGACACACAATCAAACCCCAATGGATGGGCCGAGTTCAACTTGGTACACATCTGTACAGCAGACAGGTGCTGCAGAGTGGTCAGATGCTCCCATAACGCTGGTGACTTGCATGGGGTGAGGAGCTCCTGTGTGCGTGTTGCGTTCGAGATTGGTAGTGGCGACAACAAAGTAGAATGGGTTCGTTTGGCTTTTTTTGCTGGTGGGCCGTTTGTGGCATTGGAGGTGGATGGTGCAATCGCTGGTGCAGTGGGACGGGTTTTCCAGAATTTGTCCATAGTGTTGAAGGAATAACCAATACATTTGAAATAAAAAATATGCACTGAATATATTAGCCATTGTCCCATTAATTGTCATCGACTATTTTGGGGGCCACAAACAAACACAAGTGCGAACCACTGCCCAGATTTACTTTGAGTCGCGAGGGCTGCGCGTTGGAAAAACCCACAATGCATATGTCACCGCACTTGGAAAAGACCAACATGGACTTGGCCGATTGGAACGACAGTGTGATATCTACTGGTGAGCGTACTGCCAAAGCATCGATGCGTTTACCGTTGAGTGGTTCACTGTGGAGAATTGTACCAAATTGAACGTCGGTCGAGGAACATTGGAATTCGAATGGGGTGATTTTAAACTGTACGTCGGCCTTTGCCATCAAAATTTTGTCCATCCATTCGTGCAAGACGGATGCCTCCACCTCTAAAACCATGTCGTCGTCCATCTCCGGAATGTCCAACTGATCCTCGTCAATGTCTATGGCTCGAATCTGAAACTCTGTGGTTTGGTCGTCGTGTGCCAAAAACACGGACAGAATGGTGTCGCCGGTCACTTTCCACGTCAGTTGAGAGGCCTTGGCTTTTTGGAGGATGGCCACCAAAGATTCGGTGTTTAGACCCAGTGTCAAGGGGGCAGTACACTCAAAACTTTCAAAGCTACTGGGGGTTAGTTCCAGACGAACCAGAGAAGTTTTACTCGAATCCATCGACATGATGTGCAGGCCCTGTGTATCAAACACGATATTGACCATGGCATTGGTGTGGTGAACAGCTTTGAACAATTTGATGCATTGTGACGGCGATTTCCATGTGCAATGCATGGGTGAGATGGTGTTGGGTGAGATGGTGTGTGGATGAGAACTGAACTGTTACACAACCTATGTGTATACTATGTGATTCTCATCATTGGCAGTTATTTGTTAATCGACAAAATAGTCTAAACATATATGACATCTGATACCGGTAAACCTATCACAAACAATGCCAGATGTCTTCCGACGACGACAGTGACGATTGTTTGATCATCCCGACCGAGAAACAGCTGGAGTTGTTGAAGGGCCCACTTACACTGGCGTCGTTGAAGGCCGCTGATTTTTTGGGTCGTCAACCCTACATCGACCGGTGGATTCGTGTTTGGCTGACGTCAGACGAGTGGCAACCGGACGATTTGCCGCTCTGTGTGTCGGAATCCATCATCTGTTACCGTCGGCTTCGAAGGACCTACAACCTCCATGTCAGGCAAGCCATTTTGAGGAACGACATCGGGTGGTTGCAGCAGCACTGCATTGTGCCCCCCACCAAGGTGTGGACGGTGGTCACTTTTGAAACAGTGAGCCCAATTATGTTTGACTACTTGTGGGACATTGCTCCCACCCCTTTTGAGCTGAGTTCCTTTGTGTCACATGCACGAGACCTGAACCAATGGCAACTGTTTGTGGATCACCATGGCCCAGACAAGTGCATTGTCGATGCAGCACAGCAGCAATGGTACGAGGGAGTCGAATATTGTGTGAACGAGGGGGCCGTCCTGGAACACATCGTCCAGTACTGCTTTCGGTCGTCTCGCCTTTTCCGTCTGGTGACACTGACAAATCCTATTGCAAACGAAGAAGCATGGCAAGCCTTTTGTCTACAGAGAATGTTGAGACGAGTCGAGGACGAACCGTTGGTGGAGCAATGGTTTTGGACACATGGGTACAAAAATCAGTATAAACACGACACACCACTACCAAATGGAAACATTACCCACTGAATCGGGATACTTTATGTACACCAAATCTCACTGCAAGTGGTGCGAAAAAGCCAAGGAGACGTTGCCCAAAGTGGTGGTTGTCAATGTGGACCATCTTTTGCCCGACAAGAACACTGAATTTCTCGCATTTGTGGACAGTTTTTCTGGGGCACGGCCTCGGACATTCCCAATGGTGTACTACAACGGCATTTATCTGGGTGGATGCACCGAAAGTGTCGAACATTTGGCCATTATAACACATCAGTGACCATATGTAAGAATGTAGGCAAACAGATGCTGTTTCTGTAAACAGTTTTACACAAGTATAAATAAACAGATGCTGTTACTGTAAAATGTATCGTACATTAGTGAATGCTTTGAGTCACAACAACATCACTAAATATGCAGCATCCAACGATGAACATTTACAGTGTCTCATCAAATTGAATGGACTTTGCACACGTTTCAACAATCTGCAAGGTGTGCCAGCTAAAATGAGGTTTTATTTGGTAGGTGGTTTAACCTACCACAATTATCATAAACAAGTCTCGACCGAAGATATCGATGGTTTTTTTTTAATAGTGACTGAAAATGGAGGTGAGTTTAGTACGCAGGTTGACACAGATGGTAAGGGACATAATGATGGGTGTGGTTACAATGCCGAACTGGAACAAGTATGGCAAATGGCCTTTCTCAACAATAAAAATAAAAACCTATGGTTAGGGGACTATGAAACTAAAAGCAATGTCACTTTTCTAGGGAACACGGTCCGATCACAGAATTCCGAGCAACTTCAATGCTTGGGAGTCGGTCCTGCATCATACTTCAACCTGAACATTGACATACACAATAGAAAATGTAACCTGGATTTACATTTATATGCAAACATACCGTCAGAGGTGTTTATTGAAGAACCAAAACACAGGGAAATCATCATGTTCCAACCCAAGGATTACATAGAACATGCCCACAACATACCAATGTTGCAGCATATCTTTGTGCTTGATCTTGATTTTTTTCGTTACGAACAGTTTCGTGTACTCCTGGAACGTCTAATGGGGTTTGTCGTGTTTGTTAACCCCGCATCTTATGAGCGGGACAGACAAGAAAACATTAAAAAACACTCAAAATTCCCCAAAACATATCGTAGAGTGAAACAGTTATTTGAACCAGGTTTGGCACTGCTTGACATAACACTACAGAAATATGTCAACCTCTATCCACATTCAAACGAATTTGTGAAATATAACAAATTGTTGAAGGACCCAAAGGACCCATATTTGCAAAAGTATTTGACAATGTCAATCAGAGACACTTTAAAGTTGATTGATCCAGAAGTGGTGATGGCCGAATGGTTTGAGGAAGACAATTCTGACTTTGAAGAGTAAATCAGAGGGGATTTGAAGAGCCCGATGGGACAGAAATATTCTCCAGACAATACCAGTCACAAAATCTAAATTTAAATTTTGTTCTTATCTATGCCTATAATTTTACAGTAGTGACCAGGAAAAAAATATTGAACAGATTAGCTTTAAATTTCAACCAAAATTCCAAACCCTTTTCACAACATTCCAGACTTTTTCTAATTCCCTACTTTGGATCAAGCCCTACCTGTTCACCACAACCACCAACGCCCAACCGATTTTGACCATGCCAAAGTGTTCCAAATACGATTACAAACCTACCAAGACCTTCAAATGGAAGTCTTGTCCCCATTGTCACCAACGCGCCACCAACAATGTCGCCAAGAAATGTTTGGGTTGTCCATATGTTTTCCCTGTGGTCAAGAATGATAAGCGTGGAAAAAGTCGCAAGCGTTGCATTCGCTGCAATACCATGGCCAAAGGCAATCGTTCCCATACCTGCCACGTCTGCGGCAGTACTGAATATGTCAAAGGCAAGACCCCGACCCGTGCTCCTTGCAACACTCATTGCAACGCTCCCGATGACACTGATTGGATGGAAGGCATGAATGTTGCTGATGTGGATGAGTCCACCAAAGTTCATTTTTTTGCCATGATTGACTCGAATAATGCTGGTATGGACGCCACTGCCAAAGCCCAGTTTGTTGCCATGCTTGACTCGGCCTACCAGCGAATCGAACTCTGAGTGGTGTAGTTCCATGTAGACAATCATAACAATAAAGACTTTGTTTATTTTTTTCCCCACCTTTTTTCGGAGGATTAAATGTTTTTGTTTTCCAATCGATGGAATCTTGGATGGTCCTGGGTCTCCTTGCCCTTGTCGTTGCGGAACTCTTGTGTTGTTTCTGGAAGATTTTTTTCCAGTTGTATCAACAAAAAAGAGAGCGCGAAGCCCTTCATTTTCTGAACGAGCTGCAACAGTGTACCGATCCAAACTTGATCGACCCCGTCACGATTGACAATATGGAAGAAAGGGGGGACATCATTTCATAAGAGTAGAGGCAGGACAAAACAGAAGTATAAACGTTCACATCTATTTGAAAATGTTACCACAACGACACAGTTGTAACAAATCGCGGGAGCAGCACCGGTACTGGACGTCTAAGAAAAAATGTCGCCTACAAATTAAGTGGCCCAAAGGTCAATGGTCCGTCTCGTTTGTCGACACAGACCAAGCCCTGGACACGTGGATGAACAAGTATGCTTCGGAATGTCTCATGTTTGATTGCGAATGGTCTCAACGCATCGGGGTTGGATTGATTCAATTGGCCACTCTCCCATCCACCCACCAAGTTTTAGTGATCGACTGCACCCGAGTCAATCTGGCCAAAGTACAAAGCATTTTCGACAACCATTTGATGGTCGGATGGGCGACAAACAACGATCTGCAACATCTGGAGATGAGTGGGAGCAACAACATTGTCGATTTGCAACTACTCCCGGCCGACCCGCCCCCCAACATGAAAAAAGAAGATCGTATCCGCATTGAAAACTACCAACCCCTGAATCGCCACGGCAAACCACACAACCAAGATTGGAGTCTCAATAACATGGCTAAATGTTTTCTGGGTTACACTGTAAAGGTACCCTTAAAAAAAGACAATGATGGAAAGGATGTACATCCCAAATGGAGTGACCCATCTCGGCAGTTGAAAGACCGAGACATTCACTACGCGGCAAACGATGTCATCGCGGTGGCCTACATCTACGAGAAATTAAAATACATTTACGAACCATCTGCTTTGCTTCTCAACAATGTGCTTGATTCTCAGGCAGAAATTCGAATTAACCAGGTGCTTGCGGGTCTTGGCAATGTAGAGACTCAGGATCAAATGAGATACGTGGGGCATGTATGGAGCGACCATGAACAATTGACACAAGCTTCGCTGACATTTTTCGCGGTGAAGGCCTTTCCCAAATTGAGAAAGGAATTGACGTCCCGGGCTCTGTCGGTCAATTACAAACGTCTCCGCCCCACTGCACTCACCCAGTTCATGACTAAAGTGTCGACCCACGTCCTGATCCAGGCAGCCCTGAACCACTGGAAAGAGACACATCTGGTCGTGACGGCGGCCCCGGTCTTCCAAAACAGAGGAGGTTTTAAACTGTATCATACAAAACGGTAGTCACACAAAAACTGTTAATTATGTTCGAGGGGAAGCCTATGTGGATTAAAGTTGCAGTCAAAGAGACAAGTTTTTGGCGTATCTAATACTTGGAGGAAAGAGATCCCAACCCCTGTTCGTAGAGTCGAAGCACGTCCCGTTCTTGCGGCGTCAGTGTTGAAAAGTCCTCCGGTTTGACCCGTCCGTTCAGATGTTGCAATGCGCTGAAAAGAGCGTGGGCCATCACCGACCACCCTTGGTTTTGATTTTGTTCGATATGACCCACGATTCGGTTCGCCAAGGTTTCAGCAACACTTCGGGCCAGGGCTACCGTGGGCATGCACTCGTAGTTAAGCAGCGTTGAGGTTTCCCATCCTCGTTTGGCGGGTCGACACAGGACAATTTCGTTGCTGTTGGACATCAGGATGGCAGATTTTTTATGGAGCCTCATCTGTGCTTTCACTGCTGTCTCACGACCTTCGTACGACACGGGCTCGACTCTCCAACACGACGAAGGCTGGCATTCGTGCCGTTCCCATTGGGCATTGTCAACCGTGATGTGAAACGCCCTGTTACTGTTGTAAAAGGGAAGCAGTGGCGTCCACATGCGATGTACAACGACTGAATTGTCAATCCGAGGCATGTCCTCGCCGTCTTCGCCAGACCAAGACCCGCCACGGAGGACATAGGAGTGCAAAGAGGGGCAGTCGATGAGACCCACCAGTCCCGGATGTGATTGCAGAAACTGCAACGAATCCAATTGCCAAATACCATCAAGACAGGCCCGGGTACATTTCATGCCCCGATCCAGTAAAAAACGTTCGACCACTTCAAATGTCCAGTAGCCCGCAGCACTGCCAAAGATAGAGACGGAGTGGTCGGATTCTTGAGCCAGTGTCGCTGCTACGTTGTGAAGTGCGGAGGCAGGAACCGTGTAGAGAAGGTGTTCCAAACACCGAACGGCTTGCTTGCCATCGTCCGCTTTTAAGTCAGACATGATTTGAACGTACCCTTTAACACAGACGTAAATACATATTTATTTACAATTACTACGGATTCTTGTTGTTACTTTTTCCATCCACCCCAGTCCTGTAGTCGTTGTTTGGTTTTTTTGCTGAGTTGTTGTC
>OFRQ01000053.1_pt1 | contig 10686 bp, 12 predicted proteins | sample 1543131 | NCBI WGS metagenome assembly OFRQ01 (sample SAMEA4005037, study PRJEB22522) | seawater metagenome | reverse complement strand
TATGCGAAGGAAACATCAGACAGAGCTTTTGAAAAGTTTATAAGACTCAAAATTAAAAAAAAATTTCCTAAACACCAAGTTATAGGTGAAGAATTTGGTCACAAAAAATCAACTAGTGATTATACATGGGTGATAGATCCTATAGATGGAACAAGGTCATTTGTAATAGGTAATCCGACGTGGAGTAATTTAATTTCTCTTAATTTCAAAGGTAATCCTGTTCTGGGCTTAGCAAATTTTCCGATTTTGAATAAATATTATTTAAACACTGATCACAAAAATGCTTTCGTTGTTGAAAATGGTAAAAAAAGAAAGATTTTTGTTTCAAAAAATATTCCCTTTTCTCAAATAAAAGTGTCAGGTGCTTTTCATGGAGCAATTAGTTTTAGACAACAAATGAAAATACCAAAAGTTTTAAAATTGATGCAATTTCCTACAGCAGATGCGTTAAGCTATTCTCATTTGTGTGAAGGAAGAATAGATGTCGTGTTTCAGGCTACAAATAAAATTTGGGATATTCATCCATTGATGCCAATTATAAAAGCTGCTGGAGGAGTTGTTACTACCTGGGATAACAAAGACGCTGTAAATGCTGGGAGCATTTTAGTTTCTGCCAGTCAATCAATACACGCTAGAATGCTTAAACTTTTAAAACCAGTTTCTAAATAAATGCCTGTAATATCTAAAAAAGCTCAAGAGATAATCGATTTCTGGTTTAAAGAAACTCCTGCTGAAAAAAGATTTAAAAGAGACGAAAAACTTGATGTATCTATTAAAAAAAAATTTCTAAAAGACTTTGAATTAGCAAGTACAAATGAATACGATGATTGGCAAGACACTCCATTAGGAAGCTTAGCACTTGTTATTTTATTTGATCAATTTTCAAGAAACATGTTTAGAGACGACCCAAAAGCTTTTAGCCAGGATCATAAAGCAAGATTGATAGTAAATGATTCTGTTTATGCAGGTTTTTTAGACGAGCTGGACCAAACTCAAAGACTGTTCATGATATTACCTCTTATTCATAGTGAAGAGATCACCGACCATGATATGGGCTACTATTTACTCGATAAATATTTAAAAGATCATCCAGACTTAGTTAGTATTAAAAAGTTTTGGAAAGATCACACATTAGCAATTAAGCAATTTCACAGATATCCCCATCGAAACATAGTGTTAGATAGAAAATCTACTCCTGAGGAAATAGAGTTTTTAAACAAACCAAATTCATCCTGGTAAAACGTTCACTTATTGAACAAATAAATTAACGTATTCAATAATTGCATTACTCTAGTGACAATATGTCATTTTAATATTGAAATTTGCTGTCTATAAGGAGCGCATAGAATTTAAAAATTAACATTATCTTCTCTCTCTATTAGATAGTTAATATTAGCTTCCCCGCAAGGGGAAGTTTCTTATTGTCATCATCTCCACTGAATAATATAAATTTTAAATGAATTTCAAATTTGTTTATAAAATATGTACCAAATCTGAATGGCAAGAAATTAAGAATAAAGGTAAATTAACAGGCTCTAAAAAAGATTTAGAAGATGGTTACATCCATTTTTCAGGTGATGATCAAATTGTTGGAACTCTTAAAAAATTTTACCAAAATCAAAAAGATTTAATTTTATTAAAGGTTGATACTTTAAAGCTAGATCATTTAGTTTGGGAACAAGCATCAGATGGAACTATGTTTCCACATTTATATTCATCGCTAGATATTTCTAATGTAGTTGATGAATTTGATATTACTTTAGATGATGTAGGCAATCATGTTTTGCCTGCTATTTTTTAACCGATCTTTTAAGGGGGTCACCCTTTCGGTAAACTCCAAAAGAGTTCCCCTGTAAGTCAGCGGTTTACGCTAAAATCTATAATAATAGATTTTTCATTTTTTTTGGTCTTGTTAAGTCTTTGATTATTTAATCACACCAGTTATGTGTCAGGTGGTGATAAATTCATAATCATCCTCCTTTATTGATATTTAAACAATATCATCTCTAAAAATTGCATTCAAAACATTTATTTTGTTTTATGTACAATATATTAATTGCATGCAACCTAGCAAATCAATACAATGTCGATAATTTTAGGAACTCTTCTAATTAAATTTATTTAAATAATTTTATTAATTATTACCCAAAAGATTTACCATCAGAACACCTATAATAATTAAACCCAAACCTATCATTGAATAAAAATTTGGCATTTGATTAAACCTAATTATACCAACAACTACTGTTGAGATAATTGTTAATCCAGCAAATGATGCGTAAGTAATTCCCATTGGGATATTTTTCATCACTATAGATAATGCATACATGCATAAGACGATTGTAATTCCTGTAATAATACTTGGAAATAGAAGAGTGAACCCTTCAGCATTTTTTGCAAAACTATTTGAAGTTACTCCTAGAACAACTGCTATAGCTAAAAATAAGTAAGAAGTTGTCATATTCATTAATTAGTTTTTCCCATTGTGTTTAATAATATAACACCAATAATAATTAAAGATATTCCAAGAACAGCATAAAGGTTTGGTGTTTGATTGTATTTTACAACACCAAAGATTGTTACAGCTGTAATAGTAAGTCCACCATAAGTAGCGTAGGTAAAACCAACAGGTATAATGGTCATAGCTTTAGATAAGCAAAAAATACATGCAACAATTGTAACGATACAAAAGATAGTAGGGTAAATATTAGTAAAGCCTTCTGTAGCTTTTAAGAAACCATTGGATGAAATACCAAGTATTATTGCTAATACTAGAAATATGTAACCGCTAGCAAGATTCATCTAAATATCTTAAATGAAATATTGGTAGAGATATATAATTATTTAGATATTACCACCAACCCATTACACGGCCGTTACCAGCAATAATTAATAGGCAAGTTAATACATGAAGCGCTATCCAAAATGTTCTAAAAGCTAAAGCTTTTTTAACATCAGTTTGTTTGATCGGTAAAAATTCAGGTTTATCTTTGTCGTTAATACCTATGGGCATCCCAACTGTTCTTGCCCAAATTTTTAACCAACGTCTTTGACCAGTCATAATTCTTATCTAAATTTAATCAATCCAATTGGGAAAAGGCAATCCTTTTTCCTCAAGAAAAGATTTGTTAAACATTTTAGTAGCGTACTTATCACTTTTATCACAAAGAATTGTTACAATAGTTTTTCCAGGACCTAACTCTTTACCCATTCTAATCGCACCAGCAATATTAATTCCACAGCTAGTACCAAGACTTAAACCTTCATTTTCAATTAAATCATAAAGTATAGGAAGTGCCTCATGGTCATCAATAGAGTAGGCATCATCAATTTTAGCATTTTCAAAATTCTTAGTTACTCTACTTGAGCCAATTCCTTCAGTAATTGATCCACCTTCAGATTTTAATTCACCATTTTTTATATAATTATAAAGAGCTGAACCCTTTGGATCTGATAGATAAATCTTAATATCTTTATTCTTTTCTTTAAGAGCATTACTTACTCCTGCAATTGTTCCACCTGTTCCTGAAGAGCATATAAAGCCATCAACTTTGCCTTCAGTCTGCTCCCAAATTTCTTGTCCTGTTCCTTCATAATGACCCTTAGCATTTGCAACGTTGTCAAACTGATTAGCCCACACAACTCCATTATTGTTTGATGGTCTTAATTCATCAGCAAGTTTTGCTGCAACTTTTACAAAGTTTGCATCATCTTTATAAGGTTTAGCTGGAACTAATCTTAAATCAGCACCAATATTTCTAAGAAGATCTTTCTTTTCTTGAGTTTGATTATCATTCATTACTATGATTGTTTTATATCCAAGAGAATTACCAAGTAGACATAAGCCTATACCAGTATTACCAGCTGTTCCTTCAACAATTGTTCCACCTTTAGAAATTAATTTTTTGGTCTCTGCATCTCTAATTAAAGTAAGTGCCGCACGATCTTTAACAGAACCACCAGGGTTCATAAACTCTGCTTTACCATAAATATTACATCCAGTAATTTCTGATGCAGCTCTAAGTTTGATTAAAGGAGTGTTACCAATTCCAGAAATAAAGTTGTCTTGAATATTTTTCATTAGCTTGAAGTATCTTTATCAGAATCTTCAACTGCATAAGGTTTAAATTCTTCAGTTGCTGTTCCAACATTTTTAGCTGGTATTCCAACCATTACTGCATTTTCAGGAACATCTTTAGTAACAACTGCATTAGCTCCAATTTTAGCATTTGCACCAATCATTACAGGGCCTAATATTTGAGCACCAGAACCAACTACAACACAATCACTTAATGTTGGGTGTCTCTTAACTTGTCTTTGATCATTTGAATTAATGCTTGGTGCAATCCCACCTAATGTTGCCATATGATAAATAGTTACATTATTTCCAATTTCAGATGTTTCACCAATTACAACACCCATACCATGATCAATAAATAAATTTTTTCCAATTTTTGCACCAGGGTGAATTTCTATTCCAGTTAAAAATCTAGAGAACTGAGAAATTATTCTTGCAATTAAATGAAACTTAGCAAGATGAAAAAAATTAGCAATTCTGTGAAAAAAAACTGCTTTGACACCAGGGTAAGTTAAAATTAAACTTAGTTTAGATTTTGCCGCAGGGTCTCTGTCAATTATAGATTGTAAAAAGTCGCTCATTTTTTATTGCTAGTGTTGATTATAGATTTATATTGCTTTATATAAGCTTTAAATAAGCAATTTAAAGAGGAAAATCTATGTACAAAAACACCAACTGTTTTCATTTAGCAATACCTTGTGGCGATTTAGAGAAAGCAAAACATTTTTACAGTGAAATATTAGGGTGCCGATTAGATAACTCAGCTCAAGAATGGGCAGATGTAGATTTTTGGGGAAATGAATTAACACTTCACGCAAGTGAGCATAAGCTTGAAAGCGAAAGACATGATGTTGATATGGGTAACGTTTCTGTTCCTCATTTCGGTGTGCATTTATCTAGAGAAAATTTTAATTCACTAAAAAAGAGATTAACAGACAACAATACAAAATATTATGATGAGCCTTACTTAAGGTTTAAAGGTACGAAGTATGAGCAAGAAACATTCTTTGTTAAAGATCCAAATGAAAATATTTTAGAAATTAAAACACTGACTGCAAATCCAGAATAGCTTCTTTACTAAAATCAATCTTTAGAATATCTTTTAATCTATAATATGACTGTAGATTACAACACTATTGCTAAAAATTTAAAATTTGAAGGCAGAGCCTTTATTAATGGTAAGTACGTTGATGCCATTGATGGCGAAAAGTTTGAAAATATAAACCCTGCAACAGGCGAAGTTCTTTGTGCAGTTTCAAAATGTAATCATAAAGATGTTGATCTAGCAGTTAAAGTTTCAAGAAAAGCTTTTAATAGTGGTGTTTGGTCTAGAACATCTCCAGAATTTAGAAAAGATGTCTTACTGAAATTTGCAGAATTATTAAGACAAACTGGTGAAGAAAATTCTGTTCTTGAATGTGTGGATACTGGAAAATTAATTGGAGACTGTATTAATGAGGTTGCAAATGATGCTCCAATGCATTTTCAGTGGTATGGAGAATTAATAGATAAAGTATTTGGTAAAGTTGGACCAACAGAACCATCACTAACTAGTTTAATTGTTAAAGAACCAATAGGTGTTGTTGCAGGAGTTGTCCCTTGGAACTTCCCTTTAATGATGGCAGTTTGGAAAATGGCACCAGCATTAGCTGCTGGATGTTCAGTTATAATTAAACCAGCAGAAGATACACCGCTAACTGCAATTAGAGTCGCTCAAATTGCTAAAGAAGCTGGAATTCCAGATGGAGTTTTAAATGTATTGCCTGGCTTTGGAGATGTGGGTGAAGCACTTGGTCGACACAATGATGTTGATGCGGTTTCATTTACAGGCTCAACAGAAGTTGGTGGGTTATTCATGAAATATTCTGGTGAAAGTAATTTAAAAACAATTGGTTTAGAGATGGGTGGAAAAAGTCCATTTATAGTTTTAGAAGATGCAAAGATTACAGATGATTTAATTGATAATGCAATTAACTCTGCTTTTTGGAATGGTGGACAGAATTGTTCAGCAAATATGAGACAAATAATTCACAGCAAAGTTAAAGATGAATTTTTAGACAAAGTTTCAAAAAAAGTAAAAAATCTTAAAGCTGGAGATCCATTAGATCCAGAAAGTAATATGGGATCAATGATTTCTAAAAAACATTTAGCAACAGTTGATGGTTATATTCAAAAAGGAATTGATGAAGGAGCTAAACTATTATTTGGTGGAGTTTCAAGTGGTGATCAAAAAGGATTTTTTGCAAAACCAACTCTATTTGATGATTTAAAAGAAAACATGACAATTGCTCAAGAAGAAATTTTTGGACCAGTACTTGGTGTTCTTACAATTAATAGTGATGAAGAAGCTTTAAAAATTGCAAGTAATTCAAAGTATGGATTGCATGCAAGTGTTTTTACTCAAGATATTGATAGAGCTTTTCATATGGCTAAAAGTTTACCTTGTGGAACTGTCTCTGTTAATACTTTTTCTGAGGGAGATATTAAAACACCCTTTGGTGGATACAGACAATCGGGTTCATTAAGTAGAGATCAAGGTACCGAGGCATTAGACCAATACCTTCAAACTAAGACTATTTGGATTAGTCATTCATAAAAAGATAAATAGCAGTAAGGATTATAAGTAGATAATTTGCTTTGACTTGCTCAAAAGTTTTAAGTTATGCTTCGCTTTTTAAATTAATCGAGAGGGATATAATGAAAATAATAAAAACTACACTTGTAGCTGGTTTAATTTCTTTATTTGCTACTTTTTCAACATTTGCTGAGAAAGTTAAAATAGGAGATCCAGGTTGGACAGGTGCAACAGCTATTGCAAATTTATTAGCAGCAGTTGTTAATGACAAAATGGGTGGAGAAGCAGAATTAGTTCCAGGAAATAATACTGCAATCTATGGTGCAATTGATAGAAGCAAAGGTGAAATAGAAGTTCACCCTGATATCTGGTTACCTAATCAACAGGCTTATACTAACGATCTAGTTCCCAAAGGAACTCTTAAGTTAAGTTCAAAACCTTACGAAGGAAACCAAGGATATTGTGTATCTCAACAATTTGCTAAAAAAATGAATATTACAGCAATTGAAGACTTAGCTAGACCAGAAGTTGTTAAAGCAATGGACAGTGATGGAAATGGTAAAGGTGAGTTTTGGATTGGTGCTGATGGATGGGCTTCTGCTAATGTAAACCAAGTAAAACTTAGAGATTACGGTTTATACGATGCAGGTATTGAAGCAATCAGAACTGCTGAAGCTGTAAAAAATGCAAGAGTACTTGACTCTATTAAAAAAGGCGAAGGTTATGCATTTTATTGTTACAAGCCGCATGCAATTTGGGGAATGGCTGATGTAGTTATGTTGACTGAACCTAAGTTTGATAAAGCTAAATACAAAATGGTTCAGCCTAAAGAAGATGCTGACTGGTACAAAAAATCTTATGTTGCATCAAAAGATGCTCTTAAACAAATCCAAATCGGTTGGGGAACTTCATTAGAAGCAAAATCTCCAGCGATTGTTGATTTCTTTAAGAATTTTCAATTATCAGCAGACGATGTTTCGTTAATGGCCTTTCAAATTTCAGTTGAGAAAAAAGATCCAGCTGATGTTGCAAGATCATGGATGAAAAACAATAAGTCTAAAGTTGATGGTTGGTTAGGACTTTAGGTTAAACTAAATTTTTACCCGGCGACTTTATTTGTTGCCGGGTATATTTCTTTAAAAAATTATTAAATTTTCGAACGGACCTGATGGACTCAGCTATTGAAATAAAAAATGTTTGGAAGATTTTTGGTAATACTTCTGAGGAAGCATTAAATGCCATTCAAAATAATCGTATTTCAAAACAGGAAGCTTTAGAAAAATATAATTCAGTAATTGGTGTATCTGATGTCTCTTTTGACGTTAAAAAGGGAGAGATATTCTGCGTAATGGGGCTTTCAGGTAGTGGCAAATCCACTTTAGTGAGACATATCAATAGATTACTAGAACCTACCTCAGGACAAATTTTGATCGATAATGAAGATGTGATGAAGTTTGATCCAAAAAGTTTACAAGATTTAAGGAATAAAAAGATAGGTATGGTTTTCCAGAACTTTGCTTTAATGCCTCACAGATCAGTATTAGACAATATAGCAATGCCACTTGAAATAAGAGGTATCAGTAAAAATGATAGGTTAGATGCTGCTAATAAAATTTTAGATATTGTAGAACTACAAGGTTGGGGTAATAAATTTGCTCATGAACTATCAGGTGGAATGCAACAAAGAGTAGGATTAGCAAGAGCTTTAGCAGCAGATCCTGATGTCTTATTAATGGATGAACCTTTTAGTGCACTAGATCCATTAATTAGAAGACAGCTTCAAGCAGAATTTATCAAACTTTCAAAACAAATGAAAAAGACCACAGTGTTCATAACTCATGACTTAGATGAAGCAGTAAGAGTGGGTCATAGAATTGCAATTATGAGAGATGGAAAGGTTATTCAAATAGGAACACCAGAAGAAATAGTAATGAAACCAGCAGATGATTATGTAGCTGATTTTGTTAAAGGAATATCTAGATTGAAAATTGTTCAAGCAAAATCTATCATGCAGCCTATTGAGAAATTTGAAAAAGAATTTGGATCAATAGCTAAAAATTTAGAAAGCGTTCATGAAAACGATTTACTAAATAAGTTGATAGAAAAATCTTCTATTAAGGATGAGCCGATATTAGTAATTAATAATGAAACCAAAAATATTGGTATAATAACACAGGCAGATTTATTAAAAGCAGTTGTAGAAGGCAGTGATGGAGAATAGATCCATCAGAAATCCTTCGAGAGATGAATTAATTACTGACTTTGTAAAAAGTAATCCAGATTATTATATTAAAGAGTTTAAAAAAATTGGTAGCAAACCTACTTACTCATTTTCATTTAATTTGTTTGCATTCATATTTGGGCCAATTTGGTTTGGAATGCGTAATGTTTGGAATTGGACTTTAGCTTTTTTAATTATTGAAACTTTTTCAGTAGTACAAATTATCAGAGGTTTATTTGGTAATATTACAGCAGATGCTATTGCTAAAGTAGAACAGGTCAAAGGGACTATAGCCTTTAGGAATAAACAATTAGAAGCAGCGATAGAAAATAATCCAGATAAAATTGATGTGTTTAAAAGAAACATAAAATCTTTAGAGGATGCTATGCAGGGTTATCTAGATGAAATTACAAGAGTAGAAGCTTCAGCAATTTGGATTGCAATTTTTGGCTTTATCTTATTGATAGTAGCTAAGATTGTTCAAGGTGTTTTAGCGAATTCAATTTTAGAAAAGAAATATTCTGAATGGTTATCTGATAAATCTATTCATCCAGGTATGCAGATTAAAAATTACATCTACAGTAGTGTTTTTACCTCTGTTATAATGATCTTTACTGTTATCCATTATAGTTTTCCAGGATTACTTCAGGTAATGGATACGTTCCCAACTCATCCTGAAATAAGATTATTTTCAATTAAATGGATAGAGATTATTTTTGATTATGCTGTTGTTAAAGGAGATGTAATTTTTACTGCTATAACAATTGGTATTAGGTCCGTATTAGATTTCTTAGAATTATTGTTTGTTAAAACTCCATGGATTGTAATTATAACTGCAATTGTAACTTTAACGGGGTTATCAGCAGGACCAAGGGCTGCAATTTATTCTACAGGATTTTTATGTTACATGGGTTTTTTAGGTTTCTGGGTTAAAGCAATGACTACACTTGCTTTATTAGGAACAGCTGCAATTTTAAGTATAGCAATCGGTATTCCACTTGGAATTTTCTGTGCAAGAAGACAAAGATTTTATTCATTAATTAGACCGATAATGGATTTCATGCAAACAATGCCAGCCTTTGTATTTATGATTCCAGTAATAGCTTTTTTTGGAACTGGAAAGGTTGCAGCAGTAATCATTACAATGATTTTTGGTGGTACACCTGTTGTAAGACTTACTGTTTTAGGATTACGTGGAGTACCAGAAACAATTCGAGAAGCTGCTATCGCATACGGTGCAACTAAATGGTATTTACTAAGAAAAGTAGATCTACCATTAGCTACTCCTTCAATTCTAGCAGGTGTGAACCAAACAGTAATGTTAAGTTTAGCCATGGTAGTTGTAGCATCTCTAATTGGCGCTAAAGGTTTAGGTCAAGATGTTCTTGAAGCATTACAATATGCCAATGTTGGACAAGGTATACTTGCGGGTATAGCTATTTTATTTGTTGCATTAATACTTGATAGGGTTGTTCAGGGTAAAAAAAGAGTTTAATAGAACTTAATGGAATATTTATTGTTAGGTTTTTTAACTGGATTAAGTTTAATTTTAGCAATTGGTGCTCAGAATATTTTTGTAATAGAACAGGGGTTAAAAAAACAATATATATTTCTTGTTTGTCTAATTTGTTCTATTTCAGATCTTTTATTAATTTTTTTAGGAATTTTTTTATTTCAATATTTAAATAATTATTTCACACCAACTGTTGAGTTAATTTTTAATATTTTACTCTTAATATTTTTACTACATTTTATCTGGGGAAAGATTAGAACTAAAGTTTCAGAGACTTCATTTAACGTGGACATCAAAAC
>OFRQ01000047.1_pt1 | contig 11437 bp, 10 predicted proteins | sample 1543131 | NCBI WGS metagenome assembly OFRQ01 (sample SAMEA4005037, study PRJEB22522) | seawater metagenome | reverse complement strand
CAATCGCTGTAACAAAGCGATTGATGCATGCTGCCAGTTGTTCTAAAAGTAAAAATTGCTTTGTTAAAATAAATATGGAGGGTTTTGATTGTAGCGGTCGGTCCTGTGAGGCCCACATTATTTCAAGGGAATTAGAATTTGAACCATGGAAATGTTTATAATGGTGCATGATTCCAAAATGTATGTCAAGCATTGCATATTTTTTTTTGTTATTTATTATCGAAAGTGGAAATGCACTGTAGATTGGATCTTCATAATCATACAAATCATCTGTCATGGAATACATGTTAAAATAGATTGGTTCTATCTCATACAAAGTGTTTTGTTCTTCGGCAAAGGTTAATTCTGACGATGACAGTTTCAGGGTTTTGGAAGACGCTCTTTTCAAAAAGGATTCAAATTTATCTTTATTGAGAATTTTTTGGCGGGCTTCAATCCAGGCCGCAACTGTGACCTCCTTTAAATTCTCCGATTCTTTGTCAGCAAGACATTCTTTGAGTGTCACACCTTTTGGACAAATGATTAAATAACCATCTACATCATCTGTTTTCAAACAAGGTTCACCAGATTTTGGGTATAAAATATTGTACAAATACCCCCCGTAGGGATGAAATTGTAATGTAGACAATTGTACAGTACAATTATATGCATTGCATGTATTTTGTATGGCAATGTATTGCTCACGTATAGACAGATTCATTTGTTTGAATGTAGGCTTATTTATACCCCACAACTATAAATACACATACTCTAATCATATTTGAAATTCTGAACAATTGATGGGTGTTTGGGTCAGACTACAAATGTACACTCCTGGTGATTTAGTAGTTATTTCGGTCCAGGACAGTGAGTCATACGGAGAGGTGCTAGGCATTGAAGAAGGAACTGGGAATATTGAGGTTTCTTTTCTGAAAAAAACCCAATTACAGGAGGGTCGCCTCTGGCAATTTACGGCCGACGATGAATGGGAGACGGTGAATCCTCAGACCATCACCAAGCACATCTCAGTCCCGGAGGGTTCTGATGGACACACCGTCTCCCAGGCCTGGAAATCTGTAGGGTTTATAGCCAGTGGTGATGGTATTACTTTTTGTCGCTGTGAAGACGAACGTTCCACGACTTTGGACCTGTTGCAGTGCGAAGATGATTCCGATGACGAGGAGGGGACACCGTCGTCCAACCCATCCATGCATGGATACGAGGACGACGGCTTTGTGATACCGGACGATGAAGGTGAAGAATTTGAATTTGCAGACCCGTCGACATTGGACGAAAAAGGTGCAGCTTTTGTGTTGGAGACTCACAAAGCAGTCCATGATTTTGACAAGTGGGCCCCCACAGACCAACAGGGCCAGGGCATCAAACAGTACATTGACAACATGGACCGAAAAGCCTCGATTCAAACGGACAATCAGCGTTTTGCCAATGGTAAATCCTCTATTTCGACCTCTAAACCTCCGCTGAAACGTAAACGATAAAGACGACACCATTTAGTCACAAACAAATTTCTGTAGTATATAAATAAAGTAATGTTAATATTATCATGTCGTCTCTACGCAAACCTGCCACCGACAAACTGAAGAGAGATTACACTGCACTCTCCACCCTGTGTCAAAAACAATGCCGGTCCGACTACAGAAAAAATCGGGGACCACTGACTCAAATGTGCAGTGGTCGTGAGAAAGGTTGTGTGAAAGACATCATTGGTGAGGAGGAGACTTTTCGCTTAAACATGGAAGATGAAAAATACAAAAAGTTGGTCAATCTCTTGATCGCAATCACCCAGTCAGAACCCCACCAACAAAACTTGCATTTTTGAGTTGGACTGGGAAAAAAAAGGGTATCCATCCTTTCAAGGATTTCTTGGTTGTTCTGTGCTGCGTTTGTACAAAGCATAAATCGCATCATGTTTGTATTGAAGCCAACCTAGTGTGTAGCTGAGTCGGTCGTGTTTGTCGGGGAAAACATCTTGGAGTTTGGTAAGGACTTCACGTAAGCGTTTTAGCTGGTTGGACAAATCATTGTCAGCTTTGCCAGCATCTTTGTTGTAAACGTGGTTGAGAGCAGCTGTTTCGTTGTCTTTCCACGTCTCTGTTGCCTCTCCCAACAGGTCGAGGTCTCTCGCAATGGTGTCTGCTTCGATGATGTTTATTTTCCAACGAAGTGCTCTCATTCTAGCATGTGCGATGTCGATCTGTGTCCAGTACGAGCGAAAATATGGAAAAGGGCCTCTGAAATAATAATGTTGAAATTCTGCAGACTTAAATTGTTTGAACGACATTGTTGTCACAGTATGGGGTCTGTTATATAGATGATAATCTTCGACAGATGCCCGTAGATTAAAGGCAGTGTAGGTTGTACAATGCTCCAAATGTTTTCACATATGTATGTTAAAAGAACCGTGAATAATGTAGACCACATTCGGAAAATCATGGTCAAGGCAAAATGTACAACAATACCGAGGAACCGTTGTTGCCAAAGTCCTGCTACATCTGCCTGGAAGAGTGTTGCCACACCTCTCCGTGTAAATGCCAAGCAGTTGTGCATCACAAATGTCTGTGGAAGTTTAACAGTCAGAACCACAAGAGCAAGTGCACCATTTGCCAGAGTGATTTTTCCAATGACTGGACTGGGCATTGTGTACTGTGCACAGGGGTGGCAGTGGTCCTGTTATTGTTTGCTGTGGCACTGGTTGGTAGTTTCTGGGAGGGTCACCTTTCAATTCCTGGCTTATTGTGACCAAGAATGACCAAGAATATAGTAATAAATTTAAAAAAAATATAATAGTCTCCTCTTATTTGTATTTATCTTTCTCTAATCCAAATACTGCAACACCTAAGATGCGATTCCGTAAGGCTCCACCTAAAAAAACATTTGAGATCACCATTGTGGATGACAACACATACCAGGTGAAAGCTCACAAAATCACCAGCACTGACTTAACTGTGGTCAAAAAAGCCTGTCATGTGTTGGACAAACGCAAGACGTTCCAACTGCCCAAGGTTGACTTGCCGACATTGATGAAATTTGAGTCCAAATATTCGTTCAGTCCTGTCCCTCGGTTCGTCCAACGTCTGACCAAAAAGAGCCATCCTTTGACGTTTGACCACCACAACATCCCAGCCCCACTCTGGGAGTCGTTGTTTCCGTACCAAAAAGAAGGAGTCCGGATGGCCATCGATGTTTATGGCAGTCGCTGCCTTCTTGCTGACGACATGGGACTGGGCAAGACCCGTCAAGCTCTGGCTTTCATTGGTTATCATTTACCGTCCCGCACTCTGGTTGTTTGTCCTTCCTACTTGCGTTACCATTGGCAACACGCTTTGAAAGAATTGCTGTCATGCGAGTCCCAACTGGTCAAAAAGGGGAGCGAGACACTAACAGGTGCCGTGTGCATTGTGTCTTACGACATGCTCCACACACTACAAATTCCCAGTGGTCTTTTCGACGTGGTTGTCTGTGACGAATCGCACTACGTCAAATCACGCAAGACAAAACGAACCAAATCCCTTACTCCACTGGTGCGCTCGGCCCAGCACGCTTTGTTGATGACTGGCACTCCAGCTTTGAACCGACCCATTGAATTGTTTTCCCAGTTGTTCATGTTGCGTCCAGTCTACATTAAAAATTATTCGTCTTATGCAGCACGGTACTGCAATGGCAAACCCACCCCCTTTGGTTACGACGATCGAGGTTCTTCCAACAGCCACGAGTTGAACTGGGTCTTAACACGGGGGTTTATGATTCGACGTTTAAAGAGAGACGTCCTCACCCAACTGCCTCCCAAGACCCGCCACACAGTCTGGTTGGAGTTGACCACGCGCCAGTTGGTGAAGGTCAAAGCAGAGTTCAAAATATGGCAAAATTTGAACAATACCATTTACAAATTGCCGTCTGGTTCTGAAGAGCAACGCCGGCAGATGTTTGAGCGTCAAAAAATAATATCACAATTGTTCAGAACGACCGCGTTGGCCAAATGTGAATCCATTGTAAACTGGGTACTGGACGCACTTGCCGATGGTCGTTCTTTTATTTTCTTTGCGTACCACCGTGTCGTACTGGATGCCGTGGAGGAGGCCGTTCGCAACGCTGACATTTCGTTCATGCGGATTGATGGGTCCACCCCCGCCGCAGTTCGTCAGCAAAATGTCGAGGAGTTTCAAAACAATCCCAAAATACGAATTGCCATTCTATCGTTGATGGCGGCCGGCACGGGTGTCACACTGACCCGGGTCTCGGAGTGTGTGTTTGGAGAACTGTATTGGGTTCCTGGAGTGATGATACAGGCCGAAGATCGAGTTCATCGTATTTCCCAAGAAAATCGGGTGGACATCCAGTACCTGTTGGGGACCGACACCATTGATACCTATGTGCATCCTTCCCTTTGTAAAAAATTGGCGACATTGGACACTGTCGTCGACAAACGCACCGACCGAACTTTTAAGGGAGCAACAACGACCCACGTACAGGCGCGGGAAGAGTCCCTGCTCCACATTTTGTCGAGTCTGTTTTAAAAAGAGTAGTCAGGCGACCCAGCGGACATGGCCACAGTTTGTAAAGTGAAAATGACTATTTAATATTCTTTTTTTTTTGTTAATGATACACAGTGTGTAATGAAATACAATATTGTTTTTGTGGGTTCGATTGGAGCTGGGAAAACGTCGGTCATCACCAAATTTTGTCGAGGCACAGCGGACCTCAATACCAAATCAACCATTGCTGTAGATTACATTCCTCTGACATTGGGGGATGTTGAGGTCTCGGTGTGGGATACATGTGGACAGGAACGCTTCATGTCACTCACAAGCTCCTACTTTATGAGAGGCCATGTGTTTGTCCTTGTTCACGACATTTCTAGCTCCAGCATTGCCGACGACTTGAAAAAATGGTACAAACGCATTACAGCGTCAAAACCCGCGCGACACAACCCTGTCATCATCGTGGTCTCTAACAAAACTGACCTGGCACCCTTTTGCGAACATGCAACCGAAAAATGGATTACCGAGCACAATTTCGACCATGTCTACACATCCGCCATAAGTGGGGAGGGCATCCAAGAATTGTTTGTCCAGGTCAAGAACGCTGTTTTGGTGCATCAGTCCGATTGGTTGGCTCCTTCGTTGCCGACACTGGCCGCGACCGATTCACTACGGACAGCACCAGGATGCATGTGTTGATACAATTGGAATATTTTGGTGCGACGCATATTGAGGACGGACTGGATGTACAGGACCAGGCCGTCAATGTCAATAGGGATGGGACATTTCCAGACATGCAGTTCTAAGTATTGATTGTGTGTGGCCGTGGAAATCCAACTCAAACTCAGGTCAAACACCGTGTTGCGATATTGTTGTTTCCAAGTGTGCAGTCGTATCAGAGTTTGGAGTTGCGGAGAAATGAGAATGTCATGTATGGTGGGGGGGGGCATCAGTGTCCACGACCCGGAAGTAGCCACCTTGTGTTTGCTAATGGACAGCGGAGCCCGAAAACAACAAAGTTTGCCCACAATCAGACTCGACATGCTGTCGGTGAATCTCTGTCTTTTTATAGGTTGTGTGGAGAAAATACTTTACCCATATGTGTGTTTGATATTATTGACATCTAATATGGACTACCACATTGACTACCACAACACTGAACCATGTCTCCCCAACCCTGTCTTGTTCCAACCCCGTCGCCCACCCCAATCTCTGTGATATGTCAACGGTTTGAATCCATGAAGAGAAGGGCACTCGAGACCAACGACCATTACTTTTGTGATTTGCCAGCCCTGGGATGTGAAAAATGTGGTAAATGTACCTCGTTTGGTGGCTGTGACAATTTTGCAGCACAACAATTTACAATTGAACACGTGTGTCACTGTCGTTCGGTGTAACTTGTACAATAAAAAATATTTGAAAAGAATGCGTCATTTAAAAATGTAGTTTATATTCTAAAGTTGTCCATCACTTGTCTTGTTGTTCTGGTCTTGTCTAAAAATTCAAATGGTTGGAAGCGCGATGTACCAAATCAACCACTTGGTGAGTCCAGGACGAGGACGAGGCGGATTCCACGACGGATTCTATGTGGAGACTCGCAACATCGTTCCATTCCCCTGGTACAAAACGGTTTTGGACATGGCGACGAATGAGTTCGAGTGTTCGTCGTTTGTCATGAAATATCAGATATTCGGAGGAAAGAAGTTGATACCAGAACGAAGAGTGGAGGCGCATGGCTTGGTAAGCTTCGGTGATCAGGGACGTGAACAGTTGAAAGGTGGCCGACTCTCTTCCTCCCATGGCCTCGACCATGTCGTTGGTGATGCGCATTGTAGTGTGGACATGCTTGGGATCTTCACCCAAAATGTATCCAAAATCGACGTGCGAAAGTTGGGCTCGTTCTGTGACCATAATGTTTTCGAGATGTCGGTCACCCAGTCCCATGGTGAACGCCAAAAGGCATGCCCCGACACAGGAAGTGATGAAACGCAGTCGTACCGATTTGACAGTGTCGTCAGCGTTGTGGGATAACATGTAATTGGTCAGTGTCGTGGTTTGGCGAATATCGTACAGTGTCGTCGCATTGGGCATCATGACAATGCAACCACACGACCCGTTCAAAGGAAACACCGGATAGGTGTGCACCGCCACGCTACTGGTCATGGCATTGATCCAAAACCCCATAGTCATCGCCAATCGGTCCGTGCGTACATCTTCCCGTTTCAACAGGCAACGCATGGTCTGGCCGGTGGTCAGTTTCAAATCAATTTGGATGGGACGGCTTGACGATTTCAACTGTTTGGCATCGGTCAAACCACACACCGACAGAGATGGATTCCAAGGCAGTCGGACAGAATTGTAGGTATGGAAAAAGGAGACAGTGATGATGCCCCGCACCATCTGCAACAAAAGACCATGGAACAAAATGGTCTTTTTCAATTCGGACAGTATTGTTGGACTGACAGCGGCACATAAACAGTCCTGCATCTGTTGCAACACTACAACATTGCTCTTGTTTTTGGCAATCTCACACTCAAACCACAAAGCATAGACCATTGCCATGTGACGGCTGCACAAGGCCAACAATCCATCTTCAAATAGTCGAGGATGGTTCAGGCACAAATGAACCCACCAAAACATCATCTTGACGTGCACGTGGATTTTAAACCCCCCCCAGGCACGTACCACTTCTTTTTGGAGGCAATGGCTGTGTAGAGCCGGTGCAACAGACAGAACATCGGCCACTGTCAGGACAGACCGACAGGTTCGGCTGCACAGCAGCAAACGACAGCGTTGTGGGGGCATCGTGTACTCTTCAAGTACTATCCGGGCATTGTCGTGTTCCTGACATTGAAGCATGGCCAGGATTGCGTGTATTTGCCATTGAACGTGCCCCTTGAATTCTTGAAAGTGGCTTTTCAGAAAATTCTGTTCCACTTTGGAGTAGCGTTGACTGGGAAGTTTGTACTGAAGACCTCGATGCAATCCCAGCAGAGTATTGACTGCGTAATTCCATTCTTTGTTTAGCAGTCGTAATTGAAAGAGTTGGGCAAATGTCACGGGCATGTTGGCCAACATGCAGATCAAACCATCGACCTGGTGCACCTGCCGCAACAACAATCGGCATGAACCACAAACCCGTTGATGTTGTTCCGTCAAGTGGTGGGGAATCCTTTCACGATGCGTGGTGCAGGCGTCACAAAAAATACGTCCACAGGACCGACAATGGTGCTTGCGCCGAAAGAGGGAAAAGGTACACTTGCAGTCAAAACAAGCCGAGACTCGCTCGTCCGGTATCCACGTTACTGGCAACCGGGGACGAATTGTCAAAGTCCGTTCAGCACCATGCTGCCGATCCACGTACATTGACATGGACATCATATTGTTGACAAGTCAACCAATGTAAATAGACAAAACAAATTAAGTTACACCTATTTGATTTTACTTTCAAAACCAACAACTCTTAGCAAACCCTAAAATGGAAGACGCCTCATCCTACATTGTGATTGTTAGTAGTATTGTGGCCATAGTGGCCTATCTGATATCTGTCCGCCAAAAGTCCAGTCCAGTGACCAGTCCAGTGGACAAATCCGTGACTAAATCCGTGACTAAACGTGCAAAAACGCACAAGTTCGACGTTGAAAAGTTGGAACAGCGTATTCGCCGACGGTTGAAAGAGAACAATTGAGATAGTGTAGAGAACAACACAATTTTATAAATATACATTCTTTATTTATATTGGCTATCATTGACTGTATTGTTACAGCGACATATTACCCCTGTACTGTGGCAACAGCACCGCCTCCTTGTAGTTGGACGACCAGCACAACATCGATGACAGTTGGAACAACAACAAATACGTAGCCACATCGAGGTCAACATGGTACGTGCCATTGGGACACGTACAGAGCATGGAATTTACTTATTATGTTCATATATGTTTTGGTTGGTTGGGGACACATCCATCCCCAAAAATGTGGCAGGTTTTTAGCAGTCACGTCAGTGTTTTGACGTCAGTGGCGGCGTTTTTGCCTTTGGCCGATGTGGGTCGGTGCCGACAGTTGTCCCGAATGTCCAGAGGGGACATTTCGGGATGGCGTGAGGCTGTTTTGAGGCAGGACCATGTCGTTGCTTGTCAAAAGTGTCCGGCACTGTGCAGGCTTCAACACACAGAACACTGCCCACTGTGTGAGTCAACAGTGTGTGTGAAACATTTGGAAAGGTGTGACGAATGCCTGAAGATTTTTTGTAGTGAATGTGTGGGTTACTGTTGTCTGTGAATGGATGCTATATAAATAAAGAAATAACTCAAAACTTTTGAACTTGAATCTGAGTTGTATAATATTTACGACAACAGTTTCGATGGTGATTTAAACCGTAATCCATAAATTGTTCTTCTTGTAATTTGACATATCTGCACAACGATATCAATATTTTTTCTTCGTCTTTACATACAAATAGTTCAGACCAATTTGAAGAGGTGGTGCACGCAGCACCACTTTTAAACAGTTCAAAAGCCTTCTGCAAAACAAATTGGTGTTTGGCCACGTTTAAACACCGTTGTGTTATTGTTTTCCACCTTTCTGACCAACATTTCTTAAAATCATTGGACATTGGGTGCGTTTCTAAATGTGCCATGAACGCCATGACAATTTCTGTTTCGCACATTTTTTTGGACACTGTATTACCACGTCGAAACAAGAGACACTTTTGAGTAACATATATTCAAAAGTTGGTCAACAGACCAATTTGTCCAGGTCCAGTTGGGGTGTTTTACCTAATTTACGTCCGGTGTCGCTGTCCACACACCAACAATAGCCGATGGACCCATGGCACTGTACCTCGTTCCATCGTTTGCCATTGCATTGTGGCACGTACGTGCCTATTAACGACGAAGTTATTTGTGGACATGTATGGGCTTGAGCAATTCCAAGGAGAACCCATATCATATTGGTCCACATAAATGAATATGTTTATCCATCCATTTATATGTGTAAATTGTACAAGCTCGCTTATTAAAAAATAAGTTTGAACATATATTTTTTTTTTGTTGATAAGCGAGTGTTTAAAAACTACAACATGGAAAGGAAAACCACCTATATTGATTTGTGTTGTGGAATGGGAGGATTTCGTGTTGGGATAAATCGATATTCTGACAATTTTGAATGTGTATTATCGGCTGATTTAAAAAAGGATGCTGTTAAGACTTACAACGCGAACTTTCAAGAGAACATGCAACCCACCGATGTAACAACTTTGGAAAATGTTCCTGATTATGATTTGTTGTGCTGTGGATTTCCGTGCCAGCCATTTAGTTCTGCCGGTGCTAAAAATGGTTTTAATGATAAACGAGGTGGAATTATATTTTCCATACGGGACTTGTGTGTTAAATACAAACCAAAATATTTTATCTTGGAAAATGTTTCGAATTTAATGTCACTGATCGACAGAGCAACAAAAAGATTATGTATTGACATTATTCGTGAAATGTTTGAAGAATTAGGATACCATGTCAGCGCCCGAGAACTCAATTCCAAAAATTTTGGTGTACCCCAAAGCAGAAAACGTGTCTTCATTGTCGGTTCATTGGACCATGACATTGATTTGGGAACAATCCAGGAGAATCCTCCTCGTTGTCTTAGAGATATCATTGAATTTGACAAAAAATATACAGATATAGACGAGATTTTTGCAGAAAAATTGCGAAATCGAAGTTTAAAACAAAATGTGTTGGGTTGTAGAATGAATGATAAACGCGGTGGTCCTTTTAACATCCATTCGTGGGAATTGAACGGAGATTTGTCTGAAGAACAAATTACGTTGATGAATTTACTCTTCAAAGAACGTCGTAAAAAGCACTGGGCCGAAAAGAAAGGCATTGTTTGGACAGATGGTATGCCTTTAACATTGGACGAAATTCGTACGTTTTACATTCATGAAAATTTGCAGTCGTTGTTAGACGATATTGTGTCCAAAGGATACTTGAAATTTGAATATTGTAAAGATTTGGTTGGAAACAAACGAAAATTTCAAGAAGACAAACCGAAGGGTTATAATTTGTCCAAAGGCAAATTGTCACACAAAATTAGTACTATTTTGCATCCAGACTCCATCTGTCCCACCCTAACTGCGACAGATGCTTCAAAGCTAGTAGTTTTATTAGATGGGCAACATTTAAGGCGTTTGACTACATTGGAGTTGAAGCGTATTTGTGGGTTTCCAGATGAGTACATAGTGCCGGATGGAGTGAACAAATTTGATTTGTTTGGAAACATGTGTCCTCCCCCATTTGTTACATCGATTCTTAAATGTATCCAAGAATCAAGAGAACAACACTCAAAGAATACAAAGTAGATGTGAATGTATCGTTAATTATTGTATCATTACTGTATATTCGTTTTTTAGGACCAGATTTAATTTTGTGGCCTGATCGAGAATGCTGTTGTACATTTTAATTCCATCTGCTGGGGTTATCGATGCCTTACTGCGAATGTCAACACACTTGGGTTTGTCACTGCGCAGTGCATCAAGCACTGCTTCTACAAACGCTTCCTTTGTGTTTGTTGTAGGCGTACTGACCAGTTTTTTGACCGTAGATGTGTTTGGCCTCAAATTGCAACCCGAACCCCCATTAGTTAGTTCACCGGTTGCAGGCCCACGACCAGCTATTTGCCAAATCCGTTTCAAGAACAAATTTTGTGGTACTATGACACGACTGTCAAAAGTATAATTAACGATCACGTACCACGCTTTCAGCAAAGCGTCAAGTCCATCATCGTTGTTGGCCATCTTTTTGATGATAACTCGCAAATTACCCAAATCGTTGGAAAAGGAATTTCCTTTGAACACTTTCAATTCGACAGGTACTTTTTCGCGGCTGACCTTCAGAAAATAATCAGGGAACGATTGCGATGATTTGTTCACTATGATGTGTTTTCCAGCTTGGCCGTCACTTACAT
>OFRQ01000040.1_pt1 | contig 12945 bp, 11 predicted proteins | sample 1543131 | NCBI WGS metagenome assembly OFRQ01 (sample SAMEA4005037, study PRJEB22522) | seawater metagenome | reverse complement strand
CCTTAAAGACTGGCTCATCATCAAAACTTTTAGTAAGACTTTGAACCTCTAAAATATTTCTAAATAATTCTTTAGTCTGGTTAAAAATAATATAAGGACTAACTCGAGATGAAGGCTTAATGTCATCAAGTTCAATCTTATTAAGTTCTTTTTGGCGAGAAGTTGCCTGTTTTGCTTTCGAAGCATTAGCTGAAAATCGAGATACAAAATGCTTTAGATCTTTAATTTTTACTTCTTTTTTGGCATTTTCTGATCGCATTCTTTCTTGAATAGCAGTTGCTGCAATCATAAAGTCATCATAATTACCTGGGAAAACATTTAGAGCGCCATAATCAAGGTCTGCCATATGCGTACAAACACCATTTAAAAAATGTCGATCATGAGAGATTATTACCATTGTAGATTTTCTTGTACTCAACACTCCCTCTAGCCAACGAATTGAATTAATATCAAGGTTATTTGTAGGCTCATCTAAGAGAAGAACTTCGGGATCAGAAAAAAGAGCCTGAGCCAACAGAACTCTTAGCTTCCATCCTGGAGCAATTTCGCTCATTAGGCCATAATGCTGATCTAAAGGAATATCAAGGCCTTGCAAAAGCTCACTTGCTGAAGATTCTGCTGAGTAACCATCCATTTCAGCAAACTCCATTTCTAACTCAGCCACCTTAGTGCCATCCGCCTCAGACATTTCAGGTAAGCCATAAATTCTTTCTCTCTCAGCTTTAATTTTCCAGAGCTCTTTGTGCCCCATAATTACGGCGTCGACAACGCGATATTCCTCAAATGCAAATTGATCCTGAGAAAGTACTCCTAGTCTTTGACCATCACCAACCATTACTGAGCCCTGCGATGGCTTTAAATCTCCAGTTAGTATTTTCATTAACGTAGATTTTCCGCAGCCATTTGCACCAATCAAACCATAGCGATTACCACCCTGAAATTTAACAGAAATATTTTCAAATAGAGGTTTTTCACCAAATTGCATGGTGATGTTGGCAGTTGATATCATTGTCTTTTAAAGATTTATAAAAAAAAATATTATCCCATAACGACTCACGAAAAGCATGGCAATTATCTATTAGGATAACTAACAAAACATTTCACTAATAAGTATAAAATATATTTGCTTATGAAATTAAATCCCGCTACAAGAACCAGACAAATGCCTGATAAGCAACTACTATCGGCGATCTTAGCGTTAATTATCTTTGGATGGATTATGGTTTACTCAGCCTCCTTGTCATATCATTCAAGCCCTCTCTACTTTATTAAGCAAACTCTTTTTATATTTATGGGGCTTACCGCCGGTTTAATAACCTTAAATACGCCAATCTCAGTTCTTCAAAAATACTCAATTCCATTATTTATATTGACTCTTTTTTTGCTATGTGTTGTTTTTTTACCCAGCCCAATTGGACATGAAGCGAAAGGTTCAACTCGTTGGATCAATTTTGTTTATTTTAAATTTCAACCCTCAGAATTAATGAAATTATCTATGATCTTGTTCATGGCTGGTTTTCTCATTCGCCAAGAAAAAGACCTTCGAAAGCCTTGGATGGGTTTTTTAAAAACAATTGCTATTATTGGCGTGACAGGTCTCTTAATATTACTTGAGACTGATATTGGGGCTACTCTTATAATCTCACTTACAGCAATGGCGATGCTGTATGCAGCTGGATCATACATCAAGCAACTTGTGGTAGTTACTTCAGGGTTGTTTATCTTAATGGGAATTATCATTACTATAATTCCTAATAGATTTGAAAGGTTTATATCTTTTTGGACAAGTGACTTTTGGAATAGTGATAATTCCAAACTAGACCAAACAAAAGCTGCTTTAATAGGAATAGCTAGAGGTGACTTATTTGGTGTTGGAATAGGCGCAGGTATTCAAAAATTTAAAAACAGAGGGGCAACCGGTTCTTTACCAGAAAGACATACTGATATGATTTTTGCAGTTATTGGAGAAGAACTAGGGGTTCTTGGAATGTTATTTGTGCTTCTATCATTCTTATACATTCTTCTTAAGGGGTTTTCAATTGCCAAGCTTGCACTCCAAAAAGGCAGAAACTATAGTTCTTATGTTGTTTTTGGTATTTGCACTTGGTTTGCGATGCAAATAACTGTAAATATAGGAATGAATCTTGGACTTCTTCCACCAAAAGGATTTACATTGCCTTTGTTAAGCTATGGAGGCACCTCAATGATTTTCTCAATAATTGCTCTAGCTATAGTTCTAAGAGTTGACATGGAAAATAGAATTAAGTTCTCTAACCAGCGTAATCATGTCTAAAAAAATTCTTATTATGGCTGGAGGAACTGGTGGTCACATTTTTCCAGCGCTTGCTATTGCAAAAGAACTTGAAACCAAAGGGGCAGTTATAGAATGGCTTGGAGGAAAAAAAGGAATGGAATGTACTCTAGTCCCTCAGCATGGCTTTCGCTTTAACGGAGTTTATAGTAGTGGCTTGAGAGGAAAAAAATTTACCACTCTTTTTAAAGCTATTTTTTTGCTTAGTTTTGGGCTTTTACAAACAATTCTAGTGTTTATCAGGTTTAGACCAGATAAAGTAATTGGAATGGGGGGTTATGCTTCTGGAATTGGTGGCATCATTTCCAAAATATTTTTCACCCCATTAATTATTCATGAACAAAATACTATTCCAGGAACAACTAATAAATTATTAAGCAAGATTGCTAAAAAATGTTTTCAAGCTTTTGACAATACATTTCATAAAGATGTGCATGCAATTACATCAGGCAATCCAATACTTTTTACTCCAAACTCCAAAAAAACACCTGATTCAGTTAAAAATATACTTATTCTTGGAGGGTCTCTTGGCGCTCAAAAAATTAACCAAACTATTCCTAATATTAAGGTGCCTTTGAATATATGGCATCAAACTGGAGAAAAGCACTTTAATGAAGTAAAGGCTTTATATGTAAACAGTATCCATTCTGAAGTTAAGATTGAGGCTTTCATTAACAACATGGCTGAAGCCTATGCTTGGGCTGATCTTGTTATCTGTAGAGCTGGAGCTATGACAGTATCTGAGCTTATTGCTTCAAAAACAATTGCAATACTTATTCCATTCCCTTTTGCAATAGATAATCACCAAACAACTAACGCCCAACACTTATCTAAAAATGGAGCCGGTATACTTGTTAAAGAGGCTTCTTTTAATTCAGAAAGAATTGAGAAAGAACTTCTTGCACTGGACTCTAAAAAACTCAACGAAATGACTAAGAAGTTAGAGTTACTTTCAGTTCCGAATCCTCAGATGATAATTGCTGACTATCTTCTTTGTTAATTCCAAGGCGACTGAAAAGTAGCTGATCATTAGCTGAAGTTGGATTATCGGTAGTTAATAATTGTTCACCATAAAAAATGGAGTTAGCACCAGCAAAGAAACAAAGTGCCTGCATTCCTTCTCCCATCTCAAGTCTTCCAGCTGAAAGCCTTACTACTGATTTAGGCATTAAAATTCTTGCAACTGCAATCGTCCTTACAAATTCACTTTCGCTTGGTGGTTTAACATTTTCAAATGGTGTTCCTGGAATAGGAACAAGTAAGTTAATTGGAACGCTATCAGGGTGTTCTTCAAGATTAGATAGAGATTGCAACATTGAGGCTCTATCTATTTCCGTCTCACCCATTCCTAGGATACCACCACTACAAACATTAATATTTGCGTTTTTAACTGCTTCTAAGGTATCTAACCTGTCTTGAAAATTACGTGTTGTAACAACATTAGGGTAGTGCTCTTTTGAAGTATCAATATTATGATTATAGTAATCTAAACCAGCTTCTTTAAGAGTAGATGCTTGCTTTGGAGTAATCATTCCTAGAGTAACGCAAGTCTCCATTCCCATTGCCTTAACACCTTTAATCATTGGAATGACTTTATCAAGGCTTTTATCGGTAGGGTTTCTCCAGGCAGCACCCATACAAAACCTAGAGGCGCCTTTATCTTTGGCTTTTTTAGCTTGATGCAATACTTGGTCAATTTCCATTAATTTTTCACGCTCAAGACCCGTATCATATTTTGAGCTTTGAGAGCAATAAGAGCAATCTTCAGGGCATGCACCAGTTTTAATATTTAATAAAGAGCTAACTTGAACTTTGTTTGGATCAAAAGTTTCTCTATGAATACTGTGCGCTTTAAAAAGAAGGTCATTGAAAGGAAGCTCAAATAAAGCTTTTATTTCATCTAATTCCCAATCGTTTTTGATTTCAATCATTTGTTTTTATATGTTTAAGATAATTAATTTTACCGCATACTATAGTAATAAAAAGAACAATAAAAAGCCGCGCATTATGCGCGGCTTTTTATTAACTAGTTCATATCTTAGCAGCTATAGTATAAATCAAACTCTAGCGGCTGAGGTGAAGCTCTCATTGCTGTAACTTCTTTCATCTTAAGTTCAATAAATGAGTCAATAACCTCGTCTGTAAAGACTCCACCTTGCTTAAGGAATTCACGGTCATCATCGAGTGCTTCCAGGGCGATGTGAAGCATTCCAGCAACTTTAGGAATAGAGCCATCACTATCTTCATAAAGATCTTGGTCTGCAGGCTTACCAGGATGGATTTTATTTTTTATGCCATCAAGACCTGCCATTAACAATGCTGAAAACGCAAGGTAAGGGTTTGCAGTTGAATCTGGAAAACGAACTTCAATTCGACGTCCTTTAGGATTTTTAACAAAAGGTATTCTAATTGCTGCTGAACGATTCTTAGCAGAATACGCCAACATTTCTGGCGCTTCAAATCCTGGAACTAGTCTCTTATAAGAGTTTGTAGAAGGATTAGTAAAAGCGTTTAATGCTTTTGCATGTTTAATAATGCCGCCGATATAAAAAAGTGCCATTTCACTTAAGTTTCCATATTGATCACCATCAAACAAGTTGACTCCATCTTTTGCAATAGACATGTGAACATGCATTCCGTTGCCATTATCAACCGCAATCGGTTTAGGCATAAATGTAGCGGTCTTTCCGTATAGGTGAGCGACATTATGAACGCAGTATTTAAAGATTTGAGTTTCGTCAGCTTTTTTAACAAGTGTGTTATATAAAGCACCAATTTCACACTGCCCAGCAGTTCCGACTTCGTGGTGATGAACTTCAGTAGTAACGCCCATTTCTTCAATTGCTAAACACATTTGCGAGCGAAGATCGTGCAATGAATCAACTGGGGGTACTGGGAAATAACCACCCTTAATGCCTGGACGGTGGCCTTTATTTCCGCCTTCCATGTCAACTCCAGAATTCCAAGCTGCCTCTTCTGAGTTAATTTCATAAAATGCTTTACCCATTCCGTGACCTGTGTCCCATTTAACACTGTCAAAAACAAAGAATTCAGGTTCATTTCCAAAATATGCAGCATCACCAATACCAGAATCCTTCAAGAAAGCTTCTGCGCGATAAGCAATTGAACGAGGATCTTTAACGTAACCCAATAAATCACTTGGCTCAATAATGTTACAGCGAATATTTAAAGTTACCTCTTCAGTAAAAGGATCAAGAACTGCTGTCTCAGTATCAGGAGATAAAATCATGTCAGAATCGTTAATAGTTTTCCAGCCCGAAATAGAAGAGCCATCAAACATTTGACCGTCTTCTAATTTCTCGACATTAATTGTATGTGCAGGAACGCTTACGTGCTGTTCTTTTCCAATCGTATCAGTAAAACGAAAATCTATAAATTTTACGTTTTCATCTTCAATCGTTTTCATTACTTTTTTTGCAGACATAGATGTACTCCTAAAAATATTAATAAATAACAAGATTGACAGGCATTGTCAGGAAGTCTGCGCCGTTGCAAACGATAGTGCTGGCTCAATGTGAGCATGGCAAGGGTATTTCAGGTTGTGATTATATCCTAAATTAATTAAAATTACTCTAGAAATATATTCAACTTAAGTTTATTTTTATGAAACCCAGTCTCTAGGTTTTAAAAAATAACTCGTTAACTTCTCTTCTTCGCTATTTGGTTTGACTTTAAATTGATAGGACCACTTAACTTTTGGAGGTAGTGACATCAAAATTGACTCAGTCCTCCCTCCACTCTGAAGTCCAAATAACGTCCCTCTATCATGTATCAAATTAAATTCTACATATCGGCCACGACGATACAACTGAAAATCTTTCTCACTTTCAGTGTATGGGGTATCTATTCTCTTTTTAACGATAGGTAAATAAGCCTCACTAAAGTGATTACCAACACTTTTCATAAAATTAAAGCATTCATCAAAACCGCCGTTATTCAAATCATCAAAGAACAACCCACCAATGCCGCGCTGCTCATCTCTATGACTTAAGTAAAAATAGTCATCACACCATTTTTTATATTTTGGATAAACATTTTCTCCAAAAGGGATACAGGCTTTTTTAGCAGTTTGATGCCAGTGAACGGCATCTTCATCGAATCCATAATATGGAGTTAAATCAATGCCGCCGCCAAACCACCATATTGGATCTCTTCCTTTCTCTTCAGCAATAAAAAATCGCACATTAGCATGCGCAGTTGGAATGAATGGATTCTCTGGATGAAGAACTAGTGAAACGCCAAGCGCAGTATATTGTCTTCCTTCAAGCTCTGGCCTAAGAGCAGTGGCAGATTTTGGCATCTTATCACCACTAATTATTGAATAATTAACACCACACTTTTCAAAAACATTTCCGTTAGAAAGTATATTAGTTAAGCCTGAACCCCTTTTATCATCTCGAGTCCAGCGATCTTGATCAAATGTAACTCCATCTTCAATTAGCTCAACTTCAGAGCAAATAGATTGCTGGAGCTCAATTAAATACTTTTTTACTAAATCTATCATCGGTGACGCGCGCCTGTTAACAAATTAATGATTCTTGAAGGCTCAGAATTATACTTATTTGGAGGTAACGCGTAAGAAAGCTCATTGCCGAAATACTTCTTAAGCTCTATTAAAGAAGTGGCAACCTTTCCTCCTTGAGTGTTGGCACTTGTAGAAATTAATGCAGAGCCAGTATTTTCACAAAAATATGAAATCAAAGGGTTCAAGGTAATACGAACTGCTAAAAGTTCGTGCTCTCCAGTAATTAGAGTTGAAATATTTTTTGATTTTGGCACCAAATAAGTTGTTGCAACTTCTGTGGGTATAGAGAGCTTTTCCAATAAGTCAATATCTAGATTTGGATCAATATAGGGCAATAAATAATTAATATCAGAGGCCAGCAATATAAAGCCTTTTTTAATATCCCTTCTCTTTAAAACAGCCAACGTCTTAATTGAATCTAGATTGTTTGCCAAACATGCTAAGCCGTATATAGTGTCTGTAGGATGAGCTATAACACCTGTTCGAAGATGGTTAAGCGCCAGCTGAGTCTTTGTAGTTATTTTCATTTTTTTGCTCTAGGATGAAACTCATCATAAACTTTTGATAACTCTAAAAAATCTAGGTGCGTATAAACCTGGGTACTTTTAATGCTCTTATGTCCCAGAAATTCTTGAACAGCCCTAAGGTCATGACTGGATTGAAGAAAATGAGTCGCCGCTGCATGCCTAAGCATATGCGGATGCACATTAATTGAAATGCCAACTTCAAGAGCCCTTTTTTTAACAATATTTTGAACTGACCTGGCACTCATTCTAAGATTCTTTTGATTTAAAAATAAAGCATCAGAGCTACAATCAGGCCTATTCTTAATATACTTTTCTAACACGCTGATTGCTGAAGCCCCTATTGGAGAGAAACGAGCCTTACTTCCTTTACCCATAACTTTAACAAAGCCTTCATTTATATCGAAATCAAGCATATTAATCCCAACAAGCTCAGAAACTCTCAAGCCACACGAATAAAGTAATTCAATCATTAGGACTGCTCTGAGTTCTTTGTAATGACCAGCCCTTATACTCATCATTCTGCTGAGGTCATCAAAATCAATAGTTTTAGGTAGGGATCGACCTATTTTAGGGGTTTGAATAGATAATGCAGGATTTTTAGCTACTACTTCATTGTTAATCAGGTAATTGAAAAAAACTCTGATTGAAGACAAATACCGCCTAATAGATTTACTTGAAATATCGCTATGCCTTGACCCCATCAAAAATAAATTGACTGTATCTCCATCTACTTCTGGCCACCCAGAGATATTTTTACTAACTAAAAAAGATAAAAACTTCAATAGATCTCTCTCATAAGCTGAAACAGTATTTAGTGCGTAGTTTTTTTCAACACTCAAATAAGCTACAAATTCTTCAATCTGTTTAATTAATATTTCACCCTGATACTTGTTTTTTTCTTGATTGGCCATATCTTTATATTTTATCTTAAACGATTAAGGATTTTAGATGAGTCAAAAACAAACACATGAATTTCAAACTGAAGTATCTCAGTTGCTTGACCTAATGATTCACTCTCTTTACTCCAATAAAGAGATTTTTTTAAGAGAGCTTGTCTCTAACGCTTCAGATGCAATAGATAAGCTGAAATTCGAGTCTTTATCAAATGACTCTCTTATTGAGGCAAAAGATGAGCCAAGTATTCATATTGATGTTGATAAAGATGCAGGAACTATTACTATTAAAGATAATGGAATAGGAATGACTCATGACGAGGTCATGGAAAATATTGGAACAATCGCCAACTCTGGTACTAAAAAATACTTAGAGGGTTTAGATAAAAATCAGAGCCAAGATTCCAACTTAATTGGTCAATTCGGTGTTGGCTTCTACTCGGCTTTTATTGTCGCTAATACTGTAACTCTTTTTAGTCGAAAGGCTGGTGATGATAAGGCAAATGGAACAAAATGGATTTCAAAAGGAAAGGGAGATTACTCTATTGAAACTGTTGAGCTAGAGAACTATGGAACAACAATCGTTCTTGATGTTAAAAAAGCTGAAAAAGAATTTATAGATGACTTTCGAATCCGAGGTGTAATATCAAAATACTCTGATCATATTACCGTTCCTATTCTAATGCTTAAGCCCTCAGAAGAAGATAAAGATGTAGTTGAATACGAGAAAATAAATGAAGCAACAGCATTCTGGATGAAAGACAAGAAAGAACTCTCTCAAACAGATTATGACGAATTTTATAAAGCCCTAACGTATGACTTTGAAGGGCCATTAACTCAAATACATAATAGAGTTGAGGGAAAGCTTGATTATTCATCACTCTTATATATCCCTAAGAAAGCTCCATTTGATATGTGGGAACCTAAAAGAAAAAGCGGCGTAAAGCTATATGCTAAAAGAGTTTTTATAATGGAAGGAAACGAAGAACTACTTCCTCAGTACCTACGATTCATAAAAGGCGTAATTGATACTGCAGATCTGTCATTAAACGTCTCTAGAGAGATTCTTCAGGGTAGTAAGGTTGTCGATACAATTAAAAAAGCATCGGTAAAGCGAATCCTTTCTGAGCTTGATAAAATGTCTAAAAACAAACCTGAAAACTATGCCACGTTCTGGAAAGAGTTTGGAATGGTTATCAAAGAAGGCGTTGTAGAGGATTTTGCAAACAAAGACAAGATTTCAAATCTTTTAAGGTTCACCTCAACATCCACGGACAACTCAGATCAAACTATTTCTCTTCAAGACTATATTGGCCGAATGAAAGAGGGACAAAAAAATATTTACTATGTCACGGCAGACACATATGCTGCAGCCAAAGGCTCTCCTCATCTAGAAATTTTTAAGCAAAAAGATATTGAAGTTCTATTGCTATCAGACAGAGTAGATGAGTGGTTAGTTGCTAACTTTGGTGATTTTGAAGAGTATTCACTCAAGTCAATTGCAAAAGGTGATCTTGAAGATCTTGATTCAAAAGAAGATAAGAAAAAGAAAGAAAAAACAGTTAAAGATTTCGAAAGTGTTATCACTAAAGCTCAAGAAATCCTTAGTAATCAGGTCAAAGAAGTTAAAGTTTCAAGCCGTCTTAGTGAGTCGCCTTCATGCCTAGTTGCTGATGAAAATGAATTGGGCGGAAATATGGAAAGAATAATGAAATCTCTAGGTCAAGATATTCCTGACACCAAACCTATTCTTGAGATAAATCCTGATCATCCACTCGTCATTAAACTTAAAACAAAGGTTGATGAAGACCTAGTGAAGGTTTTATTTGATCAAGCCGTTCTCAGTGAAGGCGGTCAAATAAAAGAGCCCGCTGAGTTTGTAAAAAGAATGAACAAGCTATTGCTAGGATAACATATTATTTAAAGTTTAAAAAAGCTCGATCTTTCGGGCTTTTTTTACTTTTATTTATGGTTTATAAGGATTAATTTTATTAAGAATACCTCTTAATATTGCCACCTCTTCTTTTTCGGGATTACTTCTCCCAAAAAGCCTTCGAAGACGCCTCATTAAAAGGCTCTTTGGTTTTTTAGAATCAAAGTAATTGATATGTTCAAGTGATTGTTCAAGATGGTTATAAAAGCTGTTTAACTCCTCAAAGTTAGCAGTTTCGCCGCCCGAGTTATCAAATTTACTTTCAACAGCGCTAACGAAGTTCTGATAGGCAAAACTTGAATTGCAGATGCAACATTTAATGAGAAATACTCTGGGTTGCCTGGAATTGTCATTAGAATAGAACATAAATCTAGCTCTTCATTTGTAAGGCCAGAATTTTCAGTGCCAAAAACAACTGCAACTTCTTGCCCTTTTGAGGATACAATTGATTGAATTTCACCACAAGTTTCAATGACGTCAAGCTGCCTCCATTTAATATTTCTTTGGCGCGCACTAGCGCCAATAACTAGATGAGCGCCAATCAAAGCTTCCTCTAAAGTACTGCATACTTTTGCATTTGAGAGGACATCATCTGCGCCACTTGCCCTTGCAGTTGCAACAGCGGAGGGATAGTTCGAAGGCGACACTAAATACAACTCAGTTAAAAGCATATTTTTCATAGCTCTAGCCGCCGCACCAATATTGCCAGGTTCAGTCGTATTCACCATGACAATCCTCACTTTATTAAAACTCGTCAAGGTATAATTCGTTTCTTTATTTATTTGGCTCATTTATCATGCATCCTACCATTAATATTGCAGTTAGAGCTGCCAGAGCAGCTGGTGATGTTATTTTAAGGTACCATAACCAGGTCGATTTACTAACGATTGAAAATAAGTCACTCAATGACTTCGTTTCTGAGGTTGATAAAACGGCTGAAAAGGCCATTATAAACGAGATTAAAAAAGCCTTTCCAAAACATTCTATTTTGGCTGAAGAGAGTGGAAAAACTCTTGGGGATGATAATTTTCTTTGGATAATTGACCCATTAGATGGGACCACTAACTTTTTACACGGCTTTCCGCAATATGCAGTTTCAATTGCGCTTGTAGAAAAGGGCGTTACAACGCATGCGGTCATTTACGACCCCTTTAAAGAGGAGCTCTTTACTTCGTCAAAAGGAGAAGGTGCTTACCTTAATGATGAAAGAATGCGCGTTACTATGTCCCTTGGGCTTAAAGACACCCTTATTGGGACTGGCTTTCCTTATAAACAGCCTCAACACCTGGACTGTTATCTGGAAATGTTTAAAGCAATCCACCCTCATGCTTCCGGGATACGAAGTGCTGGAGCAGCGGCACTTGATTTAGCTTACCTTGCTGCAGGACGATTAGATGGTTTCTGGCAGATCGGCCTTAGCTCATGGGATATCGCTGCAGGCGCTCTAATGGTTAAAGAAGCAGGCGGCTTTATAGGAGACTTTTCTGGAAGGGACCAGTACATGGAAACTGGAAATATAGTTGCAGGTAATGCAGAAGTCTACAAAGAGCTTCTAAAAAAAATCCACCCACACCTCACTGAAGACTTGCAGCGATAGCTCTAATCAGCTATCGTCAATTGTTCACCATTCATTTTTGGGCTCATACTAGAGAATAAATAAACGATCGCAGAACTCTTATGTTCTGGCAATGGAACGGTTGAAGAGTCTTCCGCTGGGTATGCAGTTCTCCTCATTTCAGTTCTTAGCTTTCCAGGGTTAACGGTGTTAACGGAGATTTTAGTTTTTTCAAGCTCCTCAGAAAGAGTCTTGGCAAAACCCTCTATTCCAAATTTACTAACACTATAGGCGCCCCAATAAGCTCTCGCCTCCCTACCTACAGAAGAAGATAGAAAAAGAATCCTGGCGTCATCTGACTTTAGTAATGCGGGAATTAAAAATTGAGTCAACATAAATGGAGCGCTCAAGTTAATCTGGAGTGTGGAATACCAAAGCTTGATGTCATACTGCTCAATTGGCATTTGCGCTCCGAGTATTGCAGCATTATGAATTAAGCCATCAAGCTTATCAAATTTCTCCAAAACGTTATCCTGGAGATCTTGATAATTCTCTGGCGTGGCGCCTTCAAGATCCAATGGATAAAGTATAGGCTCTTTGTAGCCAGCATCCACGACGGCGTCATAAGCATGCTCAAGAGACCCTAAGTCTCTGCCAAGCATAATAACGGTAGCACCGGCCTTAGAGAGGCCCATAGTAATTGCTAGACCAAAGCCTCTATTAGCACCTGTAACTAAAATAACTTTATCTTTAAGCTCACCCTCTTTAAAAATATGATCTCTAGATACAATCATTCATTAATTTCCCTATTTGATTTAACACCAAGCGCTTTTAACTTCTCTGCGCGGCCAATTAGATTACCTGGGCCAGTTTGAAGTTTTTTACGAACATCGGAAAACCCTTCCTTTGTTTTATCTAATTGACTTTCAATCTTATCCAGATCATTAAAAAATCCAGCAAGCTTGTCATACATTTTTCCTGCTTGCCTGGCAATCTCATCAGCATTTTTATTTTGTTTGTCCGTTTGCCACATAAAGTTCACAGTCTTTAAGCTCATGCTAAGCATGGAAGGTGATACGAGCATAATATTTTTCTTTAATGCGTCATCAAACAGGCTAGGTCTATGCTGCAAGGCTAGTAACAATGCGCCTTCTATTGGAATAAAAACAAATATGAAATC
>OFRQ01000032.1_pt1 | contig 15172 bp, 5 predicted proteins | sample 1543131 | NCBI WGS metagenome assembly OFRQ01 (sample SAMEA4005037, study PRJEB22522) | seawater metagenome | reverse complement strand
TTAATCCTCTTTGCAATGAATCGCCAAATGAGCTTGACGTTAAGATTCTTGAATTACCTAATTGAAAAGAAGAATTATCATTTAAAGAGTTTCCAGTATATAAACTCATAGATCTATTATCACTCGAAGATGTGATAGGATTTAAGGCTGCATAAATATCCAGTATCCCGTGACCAAACTCATCGTCATAGCCGTGCTTAACACCATTACCAAAAGTAACTACTGCGTCATGGTTAAAGAACGTGTTATCGGCAGATGCCAACAGCCTATCTGTTAATTGAGCTGGGGTATGGGTTGGAAACGCCTCAGCTAAAAGTGCAACAGCTCCTGAAATTTGAGGTGCAACAAAAGAAGTGCCTGAATAATTAGTCTCCCAATATGAGCTTGTACCATTTTGAGCGCCCTTCGCTCCACTTACTTGAAATCCATCCCCACCTAGACAATATGCCCCAGTCGAGCCGCATGGCGCAGATTTTCTCGTATAAGTTTCACTCCCCAATGAACCTGTGATTTCCACATTAACCGCAGTTATCCATGCTTCATTAAGCTGAGAGAAGAGCTCAGGAAGCGCTGCCTGAAAGTCAGCATCTGAGTAGGAAGATGTATTAGAAAGAGCATAGACAATGACGCCATGATCTTGAAAGTTATTTAGCGCTGTAATATAGGCAGTAGCAGAAGCTGCATTTGCAGTATAGCCACTTGAGTGCCATTTTTGAGCCACACCATAATCGTTGGTCCAGCCGTTAGCGCTTATATCTGATTTAAGCGTATCAATCTGATAATCAATTCCCCAACTGTTATTTTGAACCACAGCAGAGCTCGCATTATCAGTCGCATTAGCCCAATGGGTTGGATAGTATGTATTGCCATTTATTTGATTGTAGCTTGCTAAGTGAAGGCTTGCAGCTGGTGCGACACCCTGCATTCCAGTTCCATCATCTTCGCCAGCTGAAATACTTGAAACAATGAGCCCATGGTCATAAACTGCGCTTGCCCCTGTTGCTGCAGTTTGCGTTCCGTACTGAGTAATCGTTTTTGAATTAAGTTCATTATGACTAACATTAAACCCAGCATCAAGTATCGCGATTACCTCTCCAGACCCAGTCAATCCATATCCATATGCTTTGTGAGCATTGATAACCTCTAATGGGTTTTGTGAACTTGAGGCACTTGAGTAGTTAAAATTATCAAATTCTGTTGTAGCAGCTTGGGTTGAGGCATTCGAAGAATTATAGGTAAGACTCGTTCCAGAATCTAGAAAGCTTGGAGTTGAAGCAACAACTGCCGTGGCAGTTCCCCCGCTTGTTCCTCCACAGCCAAATAGAGATAGAGATATAACGACAACAATCAGTCTATAAAAATTCACGTAGAGTAGCATTAAAGAATTAAACCCAATATACCGTAATAAAAAATCAGTTACATGTGATTGGGGAATAAGTCCAATCTGACCTAGGATAGTAACCTCTTATTAGCTATTAAATAACTAAATCATTTTTTTATCCATTCATTTGTTTAGTTATTTAAAACATTGTGTTTCATTAAATAGCCAATTATATGAATTAGAATATATCTATAATTTTAATTATTTAAATTTACAGATAAAACAATGGCATTTAGAACAATACAAGCAGTAATAGCACCAGGAAACCTGCATTTTGTTGGGGATGGCTTTAGAGTTCATGGCATCCTTGGAAGAGAGGAGCCCCTCACTATGAAGCGTATGAGTCCATTCCTATTGATGGACTACGGGCCTACGCATTACTTTCCTCCAAATTCAGGCGCCCCACGAGGCGTTGGCTCTCACCCTCATAGAGGAATTGAAACCGTTACGATTGCTTACAAAGGAAGAGTTGAGCACCATGACAGTAGCGGTGGTGGAGGGATCATTGCAGAGGGTGATGTGCAGTGGATGACCTCAGGCTCTGGCATTCTTCATAAAGAATATCATGAGAAAAACTTTGGTAAAAAAGGCGGCGAGATGCAGATGGTTCAGCTCTGGGTTAACCTTCCTGCCAAAGATAAAATGACGAAACCGAAATATCAAAACCTTAATAAAAAAAATATTACCACGGTTCAATTAGAAAATAATGCTGGGTCTGTTGACATTATCGCGGGTGATTTTGAAGGTAACAAAGGTCCAGCCTCTACGTTTACCCCCTTAAGCCTTTACAATGTTCACCTTAATAAAGGAAAAGGGACTAGCTTTAGTTTTAAATCAAATCACAATACAGGGCTATTAGTTACAAAAGGGAGCGCAACCATTAACAATATTGAAAAGGCCCCAGCAAACCATTTTGTCCTGTTTGAAAATGACGGCAAAGAGTTCACAATTAGGGCAGATGAAGATACAACTATTCTGATTCTTAGCGGCGAGCCTATCGATGAGCCTATTGCCTCATATGGCCCGTTCGTGATGAACACCAATGAAGAAATAAAACAAACAATAGATGACTTTAATAGCGGGAAATTTGGATACCTAGACTAACTAAATATTACTTTAAATCTATAGAGCCCTCTAAGGCAGGATACTTAAACCCTAAAGTAACTCCTCTTGCAATTGAAAATATAATCAATGAAGCCCAAAGCCCATGATTTCCATAGCTAGGTAGAAGTAGTGCTAATGCAATCAAATATATACAAAAAGAAATAAACATCATATTGCGCATATCGGCCGTCCTTGTAGCACCGATAAAGATACCATCTAACATCCATGCAGCAACGCCTGCCAGAGGCGCAGCAACCATCCAAGGTAAATATTCATAACTAACAACTCTTACATCCTCTGCTGTTGTCATAACATTAATGATGCTATTACCAAAAACAAAAAATGCTAGCGCCATTAGAATCACTGAGCCAAGACCCCATTGACTTGTCATTACCACTGCCCTTCGAAATAGTGGTCTGTTTTTAGCGCCAAGAGCCTGCCCTACCATAGCCTCTGCTGCAAATGCAAAGCCATCAAGCGCGTAAGCGGTAATATTTAAAAATTGAATGAGTACCTGATTTGCAGCAAGGGTTGCATCGTCAAAGCTTGACCCTAGAAATAAGAAACTGACAAATGCAATCTCGAGCAAAATTGAGCGAATCATTATGTCACTATTAACCTTAGCCATTTTAACAAGGCGGGCTCTATCAAAAATTTGAACCCAGTTTTTCCAGTAACCATTATTAAAGCCTTCACGTGCGAGCCAAAGTCCAAATATAAGGCCTGACCATTCTGCTATCAGAGTTGCAATAGCGACCCCTTCAACGCCCCATCCAAGCTTTAAAACGAACACTAAATCTAATGTAATGTTGATTCCATTAAGTGCCAGCTGAAGCAGCAAGACTTCTCGGGTTTTTTCTTTGGCAATAAGCCAGCCAGTAATTCCAAAAAGAGCGATTGCTGCTGGCGCGCTATAGACCCTAATTTCTAAATATTTTTGTGCCAATCCTTCTACTTCTATAGAGGCTGGAGACAACTGAAGAGCCCCTAAAAATAGAGGCACCTGGGTAATGATTAATATCAAGCCGGCCACGAGGCCAATAACTATTCCTCTAACCAGTAGAGCAGAGGTTTCAGATTTATCGCCCGATCCGATAGCTTGTGCGGTAAGTCCTGTTGTACCCATTCGCAAAAAACCAAACAGCCAATAGATCGCCGTAATTATTATTGCGCCAATTCCAACAGCACCGATAGGCACAGCTAAGCCTAATTGTCCTACGACTGCTGTGTCGACTGCACCTAAAATTGGAATCGTAGCGTTAGCCAATACTATTGGAACGGCAACGCCTAAAACTCTCTTATGCGTAAGACTTGTTGAGTTAGTTTGCATATTTACGGCTTAATTTTCTCGTTAAATTCAATGATAAAATTTCTCAAAGTGATCGTTGAGAAGGATTTACTTCTAGAGGTCTAGAACCGGCAAGCAACCGCCGCCGCCACTAATACACTCTCCATCTTTGTAGCTTGAATGTATCTCTATCATGCCATTATCATTATGAAGGTATTCCGTATGACTAACTATAACGCCGTCTTTAAAGTTTTTCTTTAGATAGGGCTGATTTTTATCATTGTAAGACCAAACACTTGAGCTAACTTGCTGAGCGTCTTTAAAGGTAGCCTCATTGTCTATCTGACCATCTTCAAGCCAAACTGTGAATTTACCATTACGCTTGCCATCTTTGAAGTTAGCTTCATTATTGATCTGGCCATCTTCATACCACACTGTGAATTCGCCGTCCAGCTTACCATCCTTGAAGTTAGCCTCACTATTGATCTTTCCATCTTCATACCAAACTGTAAGTTTGCCATCCTCTTTGTCCTCTATAAAATTTACCTCTTGCCATAGCTGGCCACTCTTATACCAAGAGCTCGATTTGCCTTCAAGTTTTCCATTTTTGTAGGTTTTGGCTATCTCAATCTGGCCATTTTCGTACCAAATGGTATAGTCACCATCATACTTATCCTCTAAAAAGTTTTCTTCTGATTCTATCTGCCCTGTGTCATACCAGGTCGAAGACTTACCATTAAACTTGCCATTTTTGAAATTGGCCTCAGTCGACTTGAGTCCATTCTCAAAATATGAGTATTGAGTATGACTAACTAAAACTCCATCATTAAAATATTCCACCACCTCTATCTGGCCATTTTCATACCACACAGTGAATTTTCCATCCCTATTGCCATTGCCTTTATAAGTTGCCTCAGATTGGATCTGAGCATTATCGTGATATGAGTATTGAGTCTGACTTACCAAGGCGCCGTCTTTGAAATAACTCTCTATCTCCATTAGATTATTTTCATTCCATGACATCCATTTTCCATCCTGCTTACCATATTTGAAATTCGCTTCAGCCGATTTCACTCCATTGTCATAATAGGAGTACTGCGTTTGACTGACTAAAATGCCGTCTTTGAAGTAACTTTCTGCTACTACCTGAGTCTTTTCATCCCAATGAGTCCACTCATCATCTTGCATGCCATCACTAACTAAGCCCTTTGATTCGTTTTCGCCATTCTCATACTTACATAAGTTTTTGCCTGAGAAGGGTTTGGTTTTATTTGGTAAGTAGATTAAGTTGTCTTTTGTTAGGGCTTCCGTTTCGACGCAAATAGTTTTATCTAGCCAGCCACTATAGGAGTTTAATGACAAAAGCATTGAGAATAAGACGAACAGTAGTTGTTTCAAAATTGGGCGCAATAGAAAAAAGTACAATGATTATAGGAAGTGAAATAGTAGTCTATTTTCCTCAAATTGCATTAGAGAATAGAAAATTATTTAATTTTTTTTAAAGATTAATAAATTAAATTATTAACACTTATTGTTAACAACCCTCTTCATAATATTGAAATTAGCCTATTAATAGGCTATTATGAGCCCATTATTTTAAAGGGAAAAAGAGCTTACCCTATATGATTTATGATTCAACTTGTTCTCCAGGAAAGTTCTTCAATCTAATTGTGAATACCCCATCCCTAGATAATTAAGTATCATCCAACTCACTATCTTTTAACTACATTTACATCGAATACAACTTAAAATTCACCAATGATTAGCAATATTAAGAATACCCCACAAGTCATCTCTCTAGCAATCCTGTATTTCTTATTGGGTAAATTATCATTTTCGTATGTCGTTTCGTTCGGGGTAGTAACCAGCTCTATTTTCTTACCCGAAGGCATTGCACTTGCGTTTGTTCTGATCTATGGTGCCAGGATTATTCCTGGTGTGTTTATCGGCCAGCTTGCGTTAGCATTAACATCGGATTTATCTTTATCATCTGCGATACTTATCTCGTTGAGTAATTCTGTTGAGATATTGATCGCCTATTGGATTTTTCATAAAATCAAATTTGATATCACTGAGTACACGATAAAAAACTATCTAATATTTATTGGTGTTATCGCATTAGTCTTGCAACCATTTAGCGCAGCAATGGGTTTGGTAGCCCTCAGCAATTTTGAGAATCTCCATGCTCATAATTTTTTAACCGTATTTTCTTATTGGTGGGCTGGTAATGCCATTGCACAAATATTGTTAACGCCACTTATTATAGTGATATGGTCTTCATCAGTAAAACAACGATTACACATAGTGCTAGCAGTACTCACTTTGAGTTATGTTTATTACTTAGCATTAGTCAATTTATCAGCCTATCCTTTGCTCATCATTCCATTATTAATTGTCCTTAATGTATCTATAATTATTAGATGCAATGTTGTCGGTGCAGCAATCACATCTTTTGTACTGTCTATTGTTGCGCAATATCTCGTATCAACTGGCAATCCTATTTTTAGGTCTGACAATATCCACCAGGAATTGTTTCAACTTAATTCATTCATCATTGCTTCAAGCATATCTTTTATGATGATTGGTGTTTTTATTAAACAGCTGAAAGCATTAAATTTAAAGCTTGAACATTCTGAAAATGAGGCAAAACAGTCACTTGCTTTAATGCATCAAATGAAAACGAATCAGCTTAGTTTTATTGATATGATTATCCATGAGTACCGCACTCCACTGGCCATCATTCGAGGAGAGGCAGAGCTCATTAGAATAAAACCCGGAGGGTCCGAAGACAAATTGCTAAAGCGTGCTGGATCTATTATTAATGCCAGTGATCGATTAGAATCAATCCTTAAAACAGGCAAATCTAAAGTTGATATAGAAACAGCCCTGCTTAAGCCTAATATTGAGAATTTTAACTTACATGACGTCATTGAAAAATCCATTGATGAGCAACGAGCACTTAACCCAAAAAGAGACATTGAGTTCGTTACAAATGCAAGAACGTCACAACGACCTGCGTCAAGAGTGGGTGTAGAATTATCAGGCGATAAAGGGCTGATAAAAATTGCTGTGACTAATTTAATCAGCAACGCCATTAAGTATTCTAAGGTCACAACGAAGTAATAGTAGAGCTCAATGATTACGAGCTCACCATTACCGACCAAGGCGTTGGCATTAGCAAAAATGAGCAAGCACAAATCTTTACAAAGCATTTTAGGTCGGACACCAGTAATAAAATTAAAGGCAGTGGGGTGGGGCTGTATATTGTTGACAAAATCCTTAAGCAACATCAAGCCAGCATTCAGGTAAATAGTAAGTTAAATGAAGGCACACAAGTAGTAGTGCGGTTTAACGCCAACCTTCCGATTACTCAAAATGAAAAAACAGCTACTGGAAAAATTTTTTACTAACTAACCTCTGTACAATTAAAAACCATGCATATGCCGTCAAATAGTCTTAAAGTTTTAATCGTAGAAGATGATCCATCATTGCAATCTATTGTAATAGAGTGTTTAGAGCATCATCATTTTTTGCCAACTGCGGTGGGCAATATTCTAGATTTTTATAAAGCCTTTGGTAGCGATTCATTTGATATAGTTATTATCGATCTAGGTCTGCCAGATGGTGATGGCATGGATTTGGTTGACTACATTAAAAACATATCTAACGAAATTGGTGTTGTTATTATGAGTGCGCAATCCTCCCCAGAGCAGCGCGCACTTGGCTATCAACACAGATGTGATATCTACATCACTAAACCGTTTGACTGTGTTGAATTGGGTATGTCAATTAACAATCTAGTGCAGCATCTAAACCCTGCAAGCGCCACTGATCAAACGCAACAGCCACTGTGGGTCTACAACCACGATGAACAAACTCTCACTTCGCCCAATGGCCGGCATGTAGCTTTAACCACCAAAGAGGATATCTTTGTTAATATAATTTTTAGTGCGAATAGCGCTACTGTACATCGCCATGATTTGATGAAATCACTTGGCTATGAAGATGTTCCGTTGTCAAACTCATTAGATGCTATTGTACAAAGAGTTCGTAAAAAAATATCCGACCTAGGGCTAGACATTAGCTCGCCCATCCGCACCGTTCATGGATCTGGCTTTAAGTTTCTAAGCACCCCATATAAGCTAGATACAGATTTGTAAAATATCATAACTATTGCAAACCTGCCTTCTAAGGGAATAACAAATCGCTAAAAACCATTAAAAATACCTTTCGGTAGTTCCTTTTAAATCTAATTAATGTCATTAAATATCATATAGTGTCATAAAGTGATGATTGATTAATCTTAAACATGCCTGTAAAGTGCATTTCTTAACATGATTTGTATTTATAAATATCGCACTCTAGGTAATTAAACCCCTTCACGCAGCCGTTTCTTTAAGTGAATTAGGTTTACTTAATTATGTTTGATGTGTGATATTTGATCATTATGATAAATAATAAATATTTAAAGTTTAAAACAGTTTTAGTACTAATGTTCCTGAGCTCTTTTTCGCTCATCGCTGACGCCTCTAATGGTGTTGAAAGTGTAAACAGCTATGTCGAGGAAAAACACAGTGCGACTAACTTTAACGCACGTAAGCAAAGCAGTAGCGGTCAAAGGTCAAGCTCTGGATACGACTTTGTTGTAACTGTCGAGCGTGAAAATGTGAGTAACGCCGGAACAATAACACTAGACCGCAACGATGATGGCGGCACAAACCATTCTGTAAATACTGCTAATTATCCAATTAATTCGTATTTAGTTTACCTAAACGATAACCACTCTGAGTCAGACAGACAAAATAAGATAGGTCAAATAGTCTTTTCTAATGAAATATATGGAATTGATTATGGCTCATCAGGGACCATTTCTTTATCAAATGTTTCTAAGAGTGGAGCGACCTACCCAACATCTAGTTCTTCTGGATACGGAGGTAGAGCGATGGAGAGTTTTGTTTTTTATGCAAACAACACATCCAGTTCCACAAGATCAGGAGACTGGGTTTCTATTGGGTCTGATGCCAGAACCCTAAGAATTGGTGCTAAAAATGGAGACAAAGGTGATTACATTCGAGTAATTACCGCTGCAACGCCAGACATCACTGTTGACTTTAATGCCTCCAGCTCAAGTGGCGCTGAATCAACCTCCTCTGCAAACTTACGTGTTGACTTATCTTCAGCCTCTAGCTCAGCTGTCACCGTTGACTATACGGTAACAGGAACCGCTACCGGCTCAGAAACAGATTACACGCTTACAAATGGCACACTAACGATTGCTGCTAACGCTACTCAAAAAAATATTACGATTGCCAGTATTGTTAATGACACTCTATACGAGACCAATGAAACCGTCATTGTGACTCTGTCAAATGCTGTTGGCGCAACCCTTGGCTCTGATGATGAGCATACCTATACGATCAATGATAATGACGCAAAGCCAAGCTTGTCCATTAATGATATTAGTCACAATGAGACTGCGGCCAATAGAGCCTTTACCGTCACCCTGTCTGCAGCCGCTGGCATAAACGTTACGGTCAACTACGCAACTTCAAACGGCACCGCCACGGCCGGCGCGGACTATACGGCTAACAGTGGTACGCTAACTTTTACTCCTGGTCAAACAACTAAAACCTTTAACGTAGCCGTCCTCGCTGATAGCCTCAATGAGGCCGATGAGACCGTCACTCTTACACTTTCTGGTGTGAGCAGCACTGCAACCATCTCCGATGCAACTGGAACTCTGACCATTACCAATGAAAGTGGCAATGACGACCTGCCAACCGTTGACTTTAACGCAACCAGTTCAAATGGCTCCGAATCAGTATCCTCAAAAGCGCTAACGGTTGACTTGTCAGCCGCCTCGGGTCGAGACGTCACTGTTGCTTATGTAATAACCGGCACCGCCAGTGGATCGGGCACCGACTTCACGCTTGCAGACGGCACACTGACCATTAGTGCTGGCGCTACTACCGGAACGATTACCATTGCCAGTATCATTAATGACACTCTAGACGAGAATAATGAAACCGTCATCGTCACCTTATCAAACCCTGGTAATGCCACACTCGGTTCTAACCAAGTGCACACCTATACAATCAATGATAATGACGACCCGCCAAGCCTATCGATTAATGACGTTAGTGGCAATGAAACTGCCGGCAATAGAGAATTTACCGTCACCCTGTCTGCGGCCTCTGGCCTAGCCATCACGGTTAACTACGCAACCTCGAACGGCACCGCTACAGCCGGCGCGGACTACACCGCTATCAGCGCTACAACACTAACGTTTAGTCCTGGTCAAACAACTAAAACCTTTGATGTGGCGGTCCTCGCTGATAGCCTTGATGAGGCCAATGAGACCGTGACACTGACTTTATCAAGTGTGAGCAGCACTGCAACGATCTCCGATGCAACCGGAACTCTAACCATTACCGATGATGACGCGACCCCAAGCTTATCCATTGCTGACGTTAGTGGTAATGAAACTGCCGGCAATAGAGAATTTACCGTAACCCTGTCAGCGGCCGCCGGTCGAGACGTGACGGTTAACTACGCAACTTCAAACGGCACCGCCACAGCCGGCGCGGACTATACGGCAACCAGTGGCTCATTAACCATCGCAGCTGACGCTACCACCGCTACCTTTAACGTAGGCGTTCTCGCCGATAGTATCGATGAAGCCAATGAGACAGTAACGCTGACTATATCCAGTGCAACTAATGCAAGTATCTCAGACGCAACAGCAACACTAACGATTACCGATGATGATAACCCACCAAGCTTATCAATCAATGACGTCACAGCTGCAAACGAAGACGCCACTAATAGAGAATTTACCGTAACCCTTTCTGCAGCTTCTAGTTTAGAAGTTACGGTTAACTACGCAACGTCTGATGGCACCGCAACAGCAGGCGCGGACTACACGGCAATCAGCGCCACCACACTAACGTTTAGTCCTGGTCAAACAACTAAAACCTTTAATGTGGCGGTCCTTGCCGATACCCTGGATGAGGCCAATGAGACCGTCACTCTTACACTGACTAGTGTGGGTAACGCAACGATCTCAGATGCAACCGGAACGCTAACGATTACCGATGATGACGCGACGCCAGAATTGTTAATACCAGACGCATCAATTAATATTACAACCAGTGATGAAAGTGCTGCCAACACAACCTTTACGGTCACCTTATCTGCAGCCGCTGGTCGAGACATTACTGTTAACTATGCAACGTCTGACGATACGGCTACAGCTGGCGCGGACTATACAGCAACCAGTGGTACATTAACCTTCGCAGCTGGCACTACAAGTACCACCTTTACGGTAGGTGTTCTGGCGGATAGTATCGATGAGGTTGATGAAGTAGTTACGCTTACACTTTCTAGTGCAGTTAATGCGACCATCGCAGATGCAATCGGCACATTAACGATTACCGATGATGACTCGACGCCAAGTTTATCAATCAATGATGTTAGTGGTAATGAAACTGCAGGCAATAGGCAATTTACCGTAACCCTTTCTGCTGCCTCCGGCCTAGCTGTTGCTGTTGGTTATTCAACTTCAAACGCAACGGCTACAGCCGGCGCGGACTATACGGCTAGCAATGGAACATTAACCATCGCAGCTGGCGCTACAACCGCTACCTTTAATGTAGGCGTTCTCGCCGACAGCCTTGATGAGGCTAATGAGACTGTGACGCTGACTTTATCCAGTGCAACTAATGCAAGTATCTCAGATGCGACTGGAACTCTCACGATTACCGATGATGACAACCCGCCAACCGTTGACTTTAATACAACCAGCTCAAGTGGCGCTGAATCTCTTGCCTCTACAGCGCTGACTGTTGATCTGTCAACAGCCTCTGCAAAAGATGTTACCGTGGCCTATACAATATCGGGCACTGCTACTGGCTCAGGCACCGACTTCACGCTTGCAAATGGCTCATTAACCATTGCTGCCGGTGATACTTCTGGAGCGATTACGATTGCTAGTATTGTGAATGACGCCCTAGATGAGGCGAATGAAACCGTCATCGTTACTTTAACGGCGAGCCCTACCAATGCCGCGCTTGGCTCAGATGATGCGCATACCTATACGATCAATGATAATGATGATACGCCAAGCTTATCCATTGCTGACGTTACCGCAGCCAATGAAAGCGCTGTCAATAAAACCTTTACGGTAACCCTGTCTGCTGCTGCCGGTCGAGACGTCACGGTTAACTACGCAACTTCGAACGGCACGGCTACAGCCGGCGCAGACTATACGGCAACCAGTGGCTCATTAACCATTGCTGCTGGCGCAACAACTACCACCTTTACAGTAGGTGTCCTTGCGGATACTCTGGATGAGGACAACGAAACCGTGACGCTCACTTTGTCAGGCGCAAGTAACGCAACGATCTCAGATGCAACTGGAACGCTAACGATTACCGATGATGACAGCCTTCCAGGTGTTGACTATAGGATAGCGTCTTCAAGTGGCGCTGAATCTCTTTCTTCTGCAGTCATAGACGTAGACTTGTCAGCAGTTTCTGCAAAAGCTGTCACAGTCAATTATGCTGTAACTGGCGGAACTGCAACGGGCTCAGGCACTGATTTCACTCTCTCAAGCGGCACACTAACGATTGCAGCTGGTGATAGTTCAGGAGTTATTACGATTGGAAGTATTGTTGATGATTCTATCGAGGAGGAAAACGAAACGGTCATCGTTACTTTGTCCAGCCCGAGTAATGCCACTCTAAGCAGCAATAGAACGATTACTTCACATACTTATTCAATTAGAGATAATGATGACACTACTAATCCAACACTGACTGTCACATCACCTCTGGATGATGCGATAAGTGTGCCGATAGAAACTAATATTGTGTTAACCTTTAATGAAGAGGTGGATGTTGAAACTGGCAATATATATATCAAGAAAATAGATGATGACACAACAGTTGTTACATTTGATATAACTAGTAATTTAGTAACTGGAACAGGAACCACGGTCATTACTCTTAACCCAACAGATAACTTGTTAAGTGCAACAGAGTATTACATTGTTATTGAGCCTACTACTTTTGATGATTTATCTGGTAATTCATATACAGGCTTTAATGATAAAACAACACTAAATTTTACTACTGCTAATGATGATACTGATCCAACAGTCGTAATAACTGCTCAAGAGGTTATCGATGGAGATGTATCTGGCGATCCAACCTTATCTATTACCTTTACCCTGTCTGAAATAGCAACTGATTTTGTTGTTGGTGACATAACTCTAGAGAACGGCGCTCTAACAAACTTTACTGGAAGTGGAAAGGTTTATACAGCGACATTCACCCCTTCTGCTGATGGCCCTACAACCATTAACATTGCGGCTGAAAAATTCACTGACCCAGCAAGCAATGATAACGTTGCTGCGACAGAATTTAATTGGACCTATTACGTCTTACTGACTGACCCTACCCTTAAAAAAGATGTCATTGCCTTGATGGAGAGTTGGACAGATATTGCTACTCGATGGGGCGGCATTAACATTGATTCTATTCATAATCGATTAACTTGGCTTGAAAGAAATAAGCATACTGGAAAAACCTCATACCAAGGAATTAGAGTTAGATTTACGAATCAACAAGTCGACAACATAATGAATAATTCATCCAATTCTTCAGAATTAGACTTAAGCTCTATTCAAAGTAGCGCTATTAACTCACTAGTATTAAATAAAGGCTGTCTGGACGAGGATGGCCTCTTAATAGACCAATCTTTAAGAGATGACGCCTCTTGTAATGATCAAGATTATATAGATACTAAAGATGCATTAAAGGCCTCTATGGATGCAATTGAATCCGAACTTGAGGATGCTGCAATAAATAAAGCAGTCAAACTTAGAGAAAGCGTTATTGGAACGCTTAACCCTTCATTTAAACCGGTTATAGATAATTGGTCGGTTTGGACCAGCGGTGAAATCACTGTAGGAAAAAGACCAGCCACCTCAACGGCATCGAAGCAAAAGATAAACAGTCAAAGTATTCATATAGGTTTTGACAAGCCCTTAGAAAATGGAAAGGGTGTTGTCGGTGTTGCATTGGGTGTTGGCTTTGAAAAGACTAATATTGGCACATCTACTAGCAATGTTAAGGCTAATAACTACGCCTTGTCTGCTTATGGTGAGATTTATCCATATGAAGATATAACCCTTGAAGGCATTATTGGAGTTGGCCATATACAATTTGACACGACTCGCAAAGATGGAGCGAGCACACTCACAGGAAGTCGAAATGCAGATCAAGTCTTTGGCTCACTAAGAATTAAACGTGACTTCGGTAGACATGAAACTGATCTTGACAAAAAAAGTTGGTCTGTGCATCCATACGCAAAAGTAGAGATGTCGCATACTAAGTTTGAAAAATTCAGTGAGAATGGTTCTGCATTAACAGCGCTAACGTTTGAAGAGCAACACTTGAATAGTATTAGAACGTCCGTTGGAGCGGATGCACATTATGAATACAGAACGGATGATAAAACTTTCAGACCATTTGTGCAGTTTGAGTTTGGAAAAGATTTATCTAAAACCTCTAAAGCGCCGCTTTATTACACTGTTCAGGGTGCAAGCTATACTCATAATTTAAGTTTAGATGACAGATCAGACACCGATGTAAAACTCAGCTTGGGCTTAGCGATTGAGACAAATGATAATTTGACGATGTCAATTACCTACACAAGGGCCGAGCAAATAAATTCTAATATTGGCTGGGGTCATAATTACACTGATACTTTTGATTTAAAGCTTGATTGGAAGTTTGGCTCTGTTCCAAAAAATAATGAAGTAATTAACACGGATGTTGAAATCAAAAATGAAATCAATGATGAAACTGAAATGGCGAGGCAAGCCACCCTTGATGCATTCCAACAAAAACTCGCGGATGAGAGAGCTTCTGCTGCTGCATCAACAGCCGCTTATCACGATAGACTTTTAGATAAAGAGTTTGCTGCATTTGAATCTCAACTAGAAGCTGAATTAGCCGCCCAAGAGATGATGTCAGAGATTAAAGTTGAAATGGCAAGAAAAGCTGCCCTTGATGCATTCCAACAAAAACTAGCAGATGAGAGAGCCGCCGCCGCCGCATCAACAGCTGCATATCAAGCAAAACTTGCTGCCAAAGAAATGATGAGTGAAATAAAGGAAGAGATGAAGAGACAACAAGACTTAGAGGCTTTCCAACAAAAACTCGCGGATGAGACTGCTGCTGCTGAGGCATCAACCGCTGCATATCAATCTAAATTAGAAAAAGAAGCTAAAGAAGCTAAAGTCGCCGCATTGATAGAGCTGGCTACTCAGATGGAGATTGATGCTTTTGAAGCTAGACTTACTGCTGAACTAGCTATCCAAGAGATGATGTTAG
>OFRQ01000022.1_pt1 | contig 17779 bp, 20 predicted proteins | sample 1543131 | NCBI WGS metagenome assembly OFRQ01 (sample SAMEA4005037, study PRJEB22522) | seawater metagenome | reverse complement strand
TTATTGCATGGCTGGGCTTTTAATAGCGATATCTTCCATAGCCTAGTAGATAAATATAAGGCAAACTTCCGCGTCACAGTTATTGACCTTCCTGGTCATGGCAGAAGTGATGATATAGATGGTGATATCGAAAGCTGGTGTAGTGAGATAATCAAGCTAATACCTGAAAAATCAACCCTAGTTGGTTGGTCATTAGGAGGCTTACTATCAACTTATCTCGCTAGTAAAATAGACCTCAAAAAGCTAATTCTAGTTGCTGCAACCCCATGCCTTGTAAATAACGAATCCTGGAATTATGGAATAAATACTGAAATTTTTAATCAATTTGCAATTAATTTAAAAAATGATAGTACTAAATCACTTAAACGCTTTGTGAGTCTTCAAAGCAAAGATAAATCTCAACTCCAAGAACTTTACAAATCAATTCAAAAATATCCAGCCTCTATGAGCGCCCTAAATAATGGATTAGAAATAATTATTAATTCTGATTTACGGGATAATTATGAAAAACTCACAATACCTAAAGCTGTAATCCTTGGCTCTCTTGATACTTTAGTGCCAGTTAAAATTAAAGAGTGGTATGACGAAGCAGGTTCAACAACCTCTGTTATTCGATCTGGACATCTTCCTTTTTTAAATAAAGACTTTAAACTTTAATCACCAACTAATTGAAGATCAGTTTCATCTCTAATAACTACATTGTTTTTGGTATAATTTAATTCATTTCCCCATCAAAATCAAAATGAGTGCATTAGTCGGAGTTATTATGGGCTCAAAGTCAGATTGGCCCACAATGAAAAGTGCTACTGAGATGCTTGAAGTATTCGGCGTCCCTTATGAAGTCAAGGTTGTATCAGCCCATCGCACTCCTGATTTAATGTTTGAGTACGCTGAAACCGCACAAGCTAGAGGCCTTGAGGTCATAATAGCTGGCGCTGGAGGGTCTGCTCACTTGCCTGGAATGGTAGCCTCAAAAACAATTGTGCCAGTCTTAGGCGTCCCAGTTCAATCTAAAGCTTTAAGTGGTCAAGACTCATTGCTGTCAATCGTGCAGATGCCTGGAGGAATTCCTGTGGGAACGCTTGCCATCGGAGAAGCTGGCGCAAAAAATGCTGGCATTTTAGCAGCACAAATTGTGGGCAACCATAATGAGAAAGTAAGACAAAAGGTATTAGAATTTCGTTTAGAGCAAACTCAAAGTGTCCTAAACAACCCCAATCCTGAGAAATAACTTATGAAAATTGGGGTGCTTGGTTCGGGTCAATTAGGGAGAATGCTTGCACTATCGGCCTATCCATTAGGCCACCAAATGAGATTTTTAGCATTATCAGAAGACGAGCCATCTTCACTTCTTGGCAAGACATTCGTTCATAATAACAATCCAGAAATTTTAAATAATTTTGCGGATAGTTCAGACATTGTGACGTATGAAAGCGAAAATACAGACGTAACTATTGTTAATAAAATTAGTCAAAATACAAAAGTTTATCCAAGTCATAAATCTCTATACATTTCCCAACATCGAGGAAGAGAAAAAGCACTTCTAGATAAATTAAAAATACCATGCGCACCCTATCAGATGGTCAATAGTCTAGATGATCTTAAAAGTGCAATTAAAAGTATTGGAATTCCTTCAATACTAAAGACAGCTACAGATGGTTATGATGGAAAGGGTCAATTTCTAATCAAATCTGAAATACAACTCCATGAAGCATGGGAAAAGATGTCCGGTGTAGAGTCTATCCTTGAGGGTTTTATAAACTTTAAACGAGAACTATCCTTAATAGCTGTTAGAGGTATAGATGGCAGCCTTGCATATTATCCTTTGGTCGAAAACTCACATTATGAAGGCATACTTAGGTTGACTATAGCTCCTGCACAAAATATCTCAGAGCCTCTGCAAAAGAAAGCTGAAGGATATATGAGTTCGCTGCTCAATGAAATTAAACATGTGGGAGTTTTAACCATTGAGCTGTTTGAGTCTGATAGCGGACTACTAGTTAATGAGATAGCCCCAAGAGTACATAATTCTGGCCATTGGACAATTGAAGGCGCAAAAACCTCTCAATTTGAAAATCATATAAGAGCAATTACAGAGTCGCCTTTAGGGCAAACGACTAGTACCAAAAATTTTAGCGCTATGATTAATATAATTGGAGTTCATGGGCCTATTCAAAAAGCACTTAAAACTAAAAATGCCCACCTTCATCTATACGACAAGGAAGAGCGCACTGGTCGAAAGTTAGGTCATATAACTATTACTTCTAATTCTATTGATGATTTAAATCAATCGATAGAAAACTTAAAAGAGTATTTACCTTAATCCTCATTAAGATCAATAAGACTATTCCCAATTCCACTGCTTAGCTCTTCTTGATAAAACTGCTCTGCTAGTTTCTCTTCATAGTGATATGCCGATAATTCACTCACCTCAACACCTGCTAAGAATTGACAAACATGAATCATTTCATGGCACAGGGTGATAATGAACTTTTTCTTATCTAATGACTCTTCAATTTCTATGAAGAACTTTCTATCCCCTTCATAGTCTGTCCAGGCAAGTGCCCCATCAACTTTTTGAATAAATAAATCAATATTTGGCATGTTGTTTGCTTGAAACAAGCCGTTACTGCAAAAGTTAAACAACTGCTGCGAAAGCTCTATTTGCTCTTTAGTGCCACCACGAATATAAAGCATTTTTACAAAAACTCACATAGTTTATTAAAAGCGTTCATCCAAGTACTTGATAATATCATTTGATTCATAAATCCAACTCGCCTCACCAGCACCCTCTACCTTTAAACATGGAACTTTGATCTTTCCACCACTTAATTCAAGCTCTTTTCTGAACTCACCAGCTGCCTGGGCATTGCGAGTCTCAACTTTAAGATTTAAACGTTTAATTGCTCTTCGAGTCTTAACACAAAATGGACACGCATAGAATTGATAAAGCTTTAAGGTTTTTGTTTCTAGGTCAACCTTAACTTGCTCTTCATCACTTCTTGTTACTACTGAAGGTTTAAATAGCCAATCAATTAGGATTAATATTCTGCCTGAGCCTTCTCTTAACAATCTCAGAAAAAATCTCATAAGTTCTGCCTATATGCTATCAATGTATTTTCTAAAAGCGTTGCAATAGTCATCGGTCCAACGCCACCAGGAACAGGAGTTATAGCGCCCGCTATATCTTTAACTGCATCAAAATCAACATCTCCAACAAGAGAGCCGTCTTCCAGTCGGTTAATGCCGACATCAATAACGATGGCTCCATCTTTAACCCAATCACCTTTAACCATTTTTGGAATTCCAACACCAACTACAACAATATCTGCCTGCTTAACTTTTTCCGCCACATTTTTAGTTTTACTATTGCAAATAGTCACAGTTCCTCTTGCATTTAGAAGCTCCATTGCCATAGGCCTGCCCACAATATTTGAAGCGCCAATAACTACACAATTCATACCTTCGACCACGCAACCAACTGATGCCAACATTGTCATAACGCCCTTGGGCGTGCATGGCCTTAAGTGGGATTTATTCTGCATTAATTTTCCAATATTTTCACTGTGAAACCCGTCAACATCTTTATATGGTGAGATGTGCTCAATAACTTTATTTGCATCGATATGACTAGGCAAAGGAAGCTGAACTAAAATACCATCGATATGAGGGTTATTATTAAGCCGCTCAACTTCTTCCAAGAGTTGCTCTTCAGTCGTATTCTCTGACTTAATAATCTTGTCTGAAAAAAAACCTGCTTGCTTACATGCAAGCTCTTTATTTTTTACATATACTGCTGATGCGGGATCTTCTCCCACTAAAATTACAGCAAGACCTGGAGGTCGTTGAAGCGTTTTGACTTCTTCAGCAATTTTTAACCGTAGATTCTTTGCAATCTCTTTACCATCAATAATATTCATTTTTTTAATTCCTTTTTAACTTTTTTCAAATCACTTTCTGTATCAACTCCATAACCTGTTGAAGCACAAGAAATATCAACATTAATATCAATTCCTTGGTTTAATATAGTTAATTGCTCCAGTTTCTCAGCTAGTTCAAGATCAGACTTGCCCATTTGGAAATACTTCTTCAAAAAACTAACACGATAAGCATATAAGCCAATATGTCGAAAACAAAAATCCAAATTAATCTCACTACTGTCCCTAAAGGCAGGAATAGGCGATCTTGAGAAGTACAAAGCTTTGCCGCGCGAATTATATACGACTTTAACGCAATTTAGATCAAAGTAAGACTCCTCACTTTCAATTTTTTCACACAACGTTGCAACACTCATACCACTATTAATCAAATTAGATGCTACTTGATTGATTGCATCAGGACTCATCATTGGCTCATCACCCTGAACATTAACAACAACCTCATCATCATTAAAATCTAGAGAAGAGACTACTTCAGATAAGCGAGATGTTCCAGATGTGTGGCTTGGGTCGGTTATACAAACTTCAGCGCCAAACTCTTTAGCAATCACACTTATTCTTTCATCATCCGTTGCAATAATTACGCGTTGAGCGTTACTCTTAATTGCATTTGAGTAAGTGTGCTCAATAAGTGTTTTACCATTTATATTTTCTAATAGCTTTGCCGGTAAACGGCTTGATGCATATCGAGCTGGGATAATAATGGAAAAATCCATTATTTTTCAGAATTAATTTTTCGAGCTTCTTCGACTAGAAGAATTGGAATGCCGTCTAGGATCGGGTAGGCTAATTGACTTTTTTCACACACTAGTTCTTCGCCAACCAATTCTAGGGGCGATTTACTTTCTGGGCAAACCAACATTTTTAATAAATTTTTATCGATCACAATTTAGACTCCAGTTGATGATAAAAGTCAGGACTAATTTTTGCACTAACTGCCAAATACCACATTTGATTTGTTGCAAACTGTTTACATTTTACACAATCCTTAGATGTCATAAGGATTGGATAGTCATCCTTAAACTCTAAATCCTTCTGAATAAAAGGATGATGGTCTGCAAATGTTCTAGTAATTAAATTAACGCCAAGTTTTTTAAGCAGTGAATAAAAATTATCTGGCTTTCCAATTCCTGAAATTGCAAAGCATTTTCTCCCATCAAAGTAGTCTAGATCTTTTACTTCATTCGTAAGCAGGTTTATATAGCACTCTGCCTCAATTTGGCAAGATATCTCTCCGTCAGCCTTAGAGCCATTATTTATAATAAAATCAACGGATTTAAGTCTTTTTTTTGACTCCCTGAGTGGCCCTACTGGAAGAGGCCATCCATTTCCAAAACGATCGTGTCCGTCTATAACTGCAATTTCAATATCACGCCCCATGGCGTAATGCTGAAGACCGTCGTCACTAATAATTAGATCTACTGAATGGTTTTCAATTAAAGACTTTACCGCCTTGCTTCTTTTTTTAGCAACTACAACAAAAGCGTCAGTTTTTTGCTTTATTAATAAGGGTTCATCGCCACACTCAATTGGATCACTCATCAAAGTAACTTCCAGGGATTCTTGTGTATACTTTCCTCCGTAACCTCTGGATACAACTCCTACTTTTTTATTCTGAGACGAAAAATAATTAGCAATTGCAATTACAATTGGAGTCTTACCAGTTCCGCCTGCTGTTATATTACCCACTACTATTATTGGCAATGGTGAAGCGTTAACTTTTAATATCCCTAGCTTATATAGCCAAAGACGTATATTGAAAAAAATGGAAAAAACAACAGAAAAAGGAAGAAGCAAAAAGTTAACCAAGCCAAACTTACTATGATTGATAAAACTTGCAATACTTAACATTTTGATAACTTTAATCACTTTTAAAACTTTAATTATGACAAAATATTCTAACCATGAGTGTTGAATTTCATATTTCTAACCAATATTTAAGATCTAATCGAAAAAAAGGCTTTGTTTCTTTTATTTCTGGCGTATCTATGGTTGGCCTAATTCTAGCGGTCATGTCTCTCATTACTGTCTTATCTGTAATGAATGGTTTCCATGAAGAACTAATGAATCGAGTTTTAAATACGATTTCCCATTCTTACATAACAGAATCTGATGATACGCTTGAAAATTGGCAAGATCTTAGAAAAAAAATTAACTCCCAGGATCAAATTATTGCGTCCTCTCCCTTTGTTGAAGACTTTGCTTTAATGACTTCAAAAAATGCCTCGCAAGGAGTTAGCGTAAGAGGTATTCTAATAGATTTAGAATCCACAACCTCTGCTTTACTAGATGATATTAAGTACGGCGCCCTTAATTTAGATGAAGATGAATCATCAATATTAATTGGTGTTGGCTTAGCAACAGCAATGGGCACAGGGATTGGAGATAAACTTACTCTTATAGCGCCTGCAAGAAACTCAATGGGGCTGCTAGTTCCTCAGTCACAATCATACACGGTAGGTGGAATATTCAATGCAGGCGTCAATGATTACAATAATAGCTTGGCATTTATACACCTTTTTGATGCCCAAGATTTATTTGGTCTCGGAAATCAAGTATCTGGGATTCGCCTCAAGGTAGACAACCTATTTGAAGCAGATAAGATCACTGAGAGGGTAATTCAATCTTTGGGGGATGGTTATTATGGCGTTGATTGGATGCAACAACAACGAAACTTTATTAGAGCTTTGAATCTGGAAAAGCAAATGATTGCAATTATTCTTTCGCTGATTATTGCTATTGCTGCTTTTAATATAGTATCTATGATGGTTATGGTGGTTACAGACAAAAAGTCTGACATAGCAATTCTAAGAACCATTGGAATGACTCCAAAAAGAATTGTAAGGATATTCTTTTATCAGGGGATCAGTATTGGCATTATTGGCATTACTATTGGAACAATTCTTGGATTAATATTAGCTCTGAATATCGAATCTGTTATTTCTGGAATTGAAAGTATTATCGGCTTCCAGTTTTTCCCTAAAGATTTGTTTTACATTAGTCGCTTTCCATCCAAGATTCTACTAAGTGATGTCGTTAGTATAGTTCTGGGCGCTTTTATATTGGTAATTATTGCAGCCATTTATCCAGCAAAACGTGCTGGAAAAGTTAATATTTCAGAGGTTTTGAGGCATGAGTAATATAATTGAATGTCGCTCTGTTAGCTTTTCATACAATGAAGGCAATAATAAAACAGAAGTTTTAAAAAACTTAAATTTTGAAATTAAGTCTGGAGAAACAACTGCAATTATTGGCCAATCAGGATGTGGAAAATCAACGTTACTTAATCTAATGGCTGGTCTTGACACTCCCACTGAGGGTGATATGCTTATTGATAACATTAATATTTCAAAAATAAGTGAAACAGATCGAACGGAGTTACGCGCTAAAAACCTTGGTTTTGTGTATCAATTTCATCATTTACTAAATGATTTTCCTGCACTATATAATGTTGCTTTACCTCTTTTAATTATGGGCAGTGATAAAAATAAAGCGCTGCTCAAATCTAAAAAAATATTAACAAATGTTGGGCTTGAAAATAGATTAAATCACAAACCTTCCGAGCTATCAGGAGGAGAGAGACAAAGGGTTGCAATCGCAAGAGCCATGATAACTGAACCAGCTTGCCTATTAGCAGATGAGCCTACAGGGAATTTAGATGCTGCAAATGCAGCAGAAGTTTTAGAACTTATCATAGAGCTAAACAAAAACAAAACTACAGCACTGTTAATTGTTACTCATGACCTATCTATTGCAAATAAGATGGCTAGGACACTTACTTTATTCAATAGCGAAATTCACGAAACATAAATCTAGTTTATTTTTCGGTAATCATTTAGCTTTTCAATTTGGGATCTCAAAGACTTAGGTGAATTACTAGCCTAGAAATTGAATCATTATACCTGCAGCGATTGCTGATCCTATAACGCCAGCCACATTTGGCCCCATTGCATGCATAAGAAGGAAATTGTTTGAATCAGCTTCAAGGCCAACTTTATTAGAGACACGAGCAGCCATTGGAACTGCTGAAACTCCCGCGGAACCAATTAATGGATTAATTTTATTTTTACTAAATACATTCATCAGTTTTGCCATTAACAAGCCGCACATTGTTCCAATAGAAAAAGCAACCAAGCCCAACAGTAATATTCCTAAAGTATCAAGTTGAAGAAACTTATCGGCCATCAATTTTGAGCCTACCGCAAGGCCAAGAAAGATGGTTACTATATTAATTAAAGCATTCTGAGTAGTATCACTAAGGCGATCAACAACTCCAGATTCTTTCATTAAATTACCAAAAGCAAACATACCTAATAGAGGAGCTGCTGCGGGCAGAAGAAGAGCAACAAGTAATAACAAAATAATTGGGAATACAATTTTTTCAGTTTTAGAGACCTCACGTAACTGAACCATCTTAATTTTTCTTTCTTTTTCACTAGTCATCGCTCTCATAATTGGCGGCTGAATAAGAGGAACTAATGCCATATACGAATACGAAGCAACAGCTATTGCTCCAAGTAACTCTGGCGCAAGAATTGAAGCAACATAAATAGAGGTAGGGCCATCAGCACCCCCAATAATTCCAATTGCGGCAGCTTGTTTCAAACTAAAATCAAACACGCCTAATACGGATAAACCAACGGCACCTAGAAGTGTAGCAAAAATCCCAAACTGCGCAGCTGCTCCAAGTAAGAGGGTTTTAGGATTAGCAAGAAGAGGCCCAAAATCTGTTAGCGCACCAACACCCATAAAGATTATTAATGGGAAGGCGCCAGACTCAATACCAATCACATAAAACAGATGAAGAATTCCACCATCAATAGCTAAATTTGCCCCCGGAATATTACTTAGAAGAGCGCCAAAACCAATAGGTAGAAGTAGCAGTGGCTCGAATTTTTTTACAATTGCTAAATAAATCAGCAACATGCCGACAAGCAGCATAAGGCCTTGGCCCCAGTCCATCTGATATAACCCTGTATTAATCCAAAGTAGCTTTAGTTGCTCCATGGTTAACCTAAAGAAAGAAGAAGTTGACCAACAGTTACAGAGTCACCCTCTTTAACGCCAACATTTAAAACCACTCCAGAGCGCATTGCTTTGATTTCAGTTTCCATTTTCATAGCCTCTAAAACAAGCAGGGTATCGCCTTTTTTAACATTCTGGTTCGGACTAACTAAAATTTTCCAAATAGTTCCTGATAGTGGAGCGGAGACATCCTCCTTTTCATTCGCCACAGGACTTGAATTAACTTGTGAGTCTTGGGAGCTTAATGCCGGTTGATCTGAGGAGCCGCCCATAGATGTTATAGTGCCACCCGCAGAAACATTAACTGTATATGACTTACCTTTAAATGAAACAGTATATATTCCTTCCTTTTCTCCACTGTCAAGAGAGCTACTTAATGGTTCAGGAACAGGTTCAAAGAAATCTGGGTTGTCTCTATTTTCTAAAAATTTAATTCCCACTTGTGGAAAAAGAGCATACGTCAACAAATCATCAATTTTCTCATCTGCAACCCGAATACCTTTTTCTGTCACAAGTTTATCAAACTCAGCCTCAAGAATATCTAACTCAGGCTCAATATTATCTGCAGGCCGGCATGTGATAGCCTCTGAACCCTCTAAAACTCTTTGTTGAAGATCTTTATCAACTGGGGCAGGCGCAGCGCCATACTCGCCTTTCAGTATCCCGGCTGACTCTCTTGTAATAGTTTTATAGCGTTCACCAGTTAGAACATTGAGTACAGATTGAGTACCAACAATCTGAGAGGTAGGAGTTACTAGAGGGATATAACCTAAGTCTTTTCGAACTCGAGGTATTTCTAACAAAACTTCATCCATTTTATCAAGTGCATTTTGCTCTTTTAATTGGCTCTCCATATTAGTCAGCATGCCACCCGGCACTTGAGATGTTAGAATTCTTGAATCGACACCCTTAAGTGATCCCTCAAACTTAGCATATTTAGCTCGGATTGGCTTAAAGTACTGATCAATTTCTTCAAGCTTTTTTAAATCTAAACCAGTTTTACGAGGGCTTGCCTCTAAAATAGAAACAATAGAATTAGTTGCAGAATGGCTGTAAGTCATACTCATCGAACCAATACAGGTATCAACGCGGTCTATCCCAGCCTCAACAGCCTTGATAATGCAAGCAGTAGAAAGACCAGTAGTCGCATGCGCATGAAGCTGAATAGGAATATCAATCGCTTTTTTTAATTTTTTAACTAGGTCATAAGCAACATATGGCTGTAATAAGCCAGCCATATCCTTAATACATAAAGAATGTGCACCCATATCTTCAATTTTTTTAGCCATCTCAATCCATAATTCAGTTGTATGGACTGGACTAACTGTATATGAAATCGTACCTTGAGCATGCTGGCCAACTTTAACTGTTTGATCAATGGCAGTTTTAAGATTGCGCGTATCATTCATTGCGTCAAATATTCTTAAAACACCAACACCATTATCCGCACATCTATCAACAAATTTTCTAACTACATCGTCACTATAGTGACGGTAACCCAACAAATTTTGAGCTCTAAGGAGCATTTGTTGAGGCGTGTTAGGCATAACTTTTTTGATTTCACGTATTCTCTCCCAAGGATCTTCTCCAAGAAAACGAATACAAGCATCAAATGTAGCACCACCCCAAGACTCCATTGACCAATAACCTATTTTGTCTAATTTTTCTGCAATTGGAAGCATGTCATCAATTCGCATTCTAGTTGCAAAAAGCGATTGATGTCCATCCCTAAGAACTAGCTCGGTTATTTGGACTGGTTTCTTATTTTCTTTGTTAGACATATAGTTATCTCTGTGTATGCATTTTTATTGCTGCCTCAATAATTGCTCTTGTTTTTTCATCAATCTCAATTATTGGATCAGAATCCAACGCAGAAGCGTCGTTAGTTGCGGGTTGAATTTTTGCTACAAGCAAGGACATTACATTTGTGACAACAACCATCAAAGCAAGAAAAACAAAAACGAATCCCATCCCAAACATGGTTAAATTCAGCGCTTCACTTACAAAGTTGTTGTCCATTTTATTTAGTCCTAAACAAGTTTGGTACCAGTGGCCGGGGTCGAACCGGCACTCCCGTGAAGGAACCGGATTTTGAATCCGGCGTGTCTACCAATTCCACCACACTGGCTTATCTATGGCTTAAAAATATTATCTCAGAATTTCTGAAACTATCTTTTTAATAAAATTCATATCAAATTGAGCTTATATATAGTCAAAAGCCTCAGTATTAGAGTGCATTTATTTGTGTCTAAAGGTAATTCTTCCCTTAGTTAGGTCATAAGGAGTCATTTCAACAGTTACCTTGTCGCCAGGTAGTATGCGTATGTAGTGCTTACGAATCTTTCCAGAAATATGAGCAAGTACGCTATGCCCATTTTCCAATTCGACCTTAAAAGTTGTATTAGGTAACTTTTCTTTTACGACGCCTTCTAACTCAATGTAATCACTTTTTGACATATTTATTTAGTAAGAGAATTAATTTAAAAACCAAGTGGCATTATACCTAATTAGTTTTCATTTTTATAGTATGAATCAAGATGAGAGCTCCTCATCAATCATAATAAAACTAAAAAAATTAAAAATTAATGGAAGTGTTTTTTTGAATGGACCCAGCCTTGAAGCTTTTGAAAATCTGACTTCTTTCCAGGTTGGACAATATTTTCTAACTCAACTAGCCTTTCATTTAACTCATTAAAAGCATTAGTATAGTGCTTACTCTTTATAGACTCTTGATATAATTTTGATTTCAAAGTAGCAATTACAGAAACAAGATCTTGATCATTACTGGCATCACTAACTTGCCCTCTTTGATCTAACTTGGTCTGAGTATCTTGAAAGCGCTTTAAGTGACGAGTAGCTTCTGACTCATCTAAAGAATGTATGTTATTAATAGCTAAACTACTTGGATTAAAAGGAGTAATTCTTTCAGAAATATTTAAATCTTGGAGGGAACCACGAGTTGTTGGTTGTTGGACGGTAAAACCACTGACGCCAAGTAAGCGTGCCACCCATGAAATACCGAATCTAATCACCTGAACTCCCGATATAGTTTAATGTATGTTACCCAATCATTTTCTACTTGTGCAATTTTTTTAATTCTTTTCCTTGATTAATTCATTCATTAGACCCTGGTCAGAGGGGTTAACAGTAACTTTTATATTTTCAAAGCCTAATTTCTCTGCCAAGACCTTAATCTTTTGACTAAAAACAATGAGTTTTCGTGACTTAAGCTTATCAAAATTATTAGGTGACCCGAGATTGAATAGTCGAACAACATTGAAAAGGCTTTCATTACTACTTGCGATTAATACACCCTTAGGAGAATTCAAAAAAACCTCAATTGAATCAGCGTGTAGTTTTTTAAATTCACAGGGCACTCGATCATAAACTTCAAGATAATCAACCTGATTCATTTCTATCAAATGGTTTTTGAGCGTTTCTGAACCCCCCTTACCTCTCACAATAAGAACTTTCTTATTGGTCAATTCTGAACACTCTTGCATTGCCAATAGCTCATTACTTGAAGCATTAGACTTAGGAAAGCAATCAACTTTAATATCTTTATCAATTAATCTTTGAGCAGTAATAGGGCCAACTGCAAAAACCTTAAACGGCTCTACAAATATCTCATCAAAATAATCTTCGGCATAATTAACGGCATTAGTGCTTATAAAAATTATGACATCATATTTCTTATTTAAAACTTCTGTACTTATTTTTTTGATCTCAAAGGCAGGGAAAAAAGCATAATCAATATTAGCTACTTTTAAAAGTGCTTTGAGATTTTCAGTTTGTGCTAATGGTCGAGTTATAAGTATCATTGATTCATTATAAATAGATGCTTTGAAGATAGTTTTAAATGTTTATTCAGCAACATATTAAACTTTAGTGGTTAAATTAGAACGTCTGTTTTATAAATTCTGACCAAGATGACTTTATAATAGACGCCATAATCATCCTATATAACGATATGTTACTTCCAATTTTATCTCTTCTAACTGGCTTTGTATTGCTAATGTGGAGTGCTGACGCATTCACTGATAATGGCGCTAAAATTGCCAGAATATTTAATATCTCACCCCTAGTAATAGGTTTGCTCATTTTTGGCTTTGGCACGTCTGCTCCAGAAATGTTTGTTTCGGGGCTTGCAGCATTTGATGGTCACCCTGAAATGAGCATAGGTAATGCATTCGGTTCAAACATTTTTAATATAGGCTTAGTACTAGGAATTACTGCAATAATTCTCCCTATTACAGTTGAAAAATCTGTATTAAAAAAAGAATGGCTGTTCTTATTTTTATCAACCCTAGTTGCAGGCTTTTTACTATTAGATGGCATTTTGAGTCTAACTGATGGCTTGATACTTCTTGCTTTGCTATCACTATTTCTCGCCAGCGTATTTATAGATTCAAAAAAAGGCAATCATATAGATACCGATAGTCTTGAAAATAATTCCCAGAATCAAGGAAAAGGAAAGACCTGGACCCTTTTATGTGTATCTCTTGTCATACTAGTCGCTAGTGCAAAGCTTGTTGTTTGGGGAGGAACAAGTCTTGCTATATCTTTCGAAGTACCTGAGCTAGTTATTGGACTAACTGTTGTAGCGCTTGGCACAAGCCTTCCTGAGCTAGCAGTTTCCATAAGCAGCGCCTTAAAAAAGCAGCATCAAATGGTTATTGGAAATATTATTGGATCAAATTTATTTAACACTTTAGGAGTGCTTGCAATACCAGCATTAATTGTGCCTTTTCAAACTCCAATACTACTTCTGAAAGTTCCGCCTGAGGTAATGAGTCGAGACTATATCTCAATGTTAATACTCACCCTTTTAATTGTCATTCTTTCAATGAGGCTTAAAATTAGTCGTTTCGGTGGATTTATTCTATTGTCTGCTTTGGCTGTTTATCTTTATCAATTGTTTTGGATTTAGTTCTTAAAAATCTTCATGACACTCAAGACCTAGGCAAAAAGCTTGCGCACTGCTGCTCTGACTTACAAAGCTCATGCATAATATATTTAATTGGTGATCTTGGAGCTGGAAAAACAACGCTAGCACAAAGCTTTATTGGATACTTTGGATTTGATAAAGTAAAAAGCCCCACTTATACATTAGTTGAAAGTTATCAAAATGACATAGTGGATATTCATCATTTTGATTGCTACAGGCTCAGTGATCCAGAGGAATTAGAATACATTGGAATTCGCGAATATCTTAAGCCAAACAGCCTTCAACTTATAGAGTGGCCAGAATTGGGTAAAGGAGCTATTGCAACTGCCGATTTATCTATAAAAATTAGTGGTAATGGTGAAGCAAGAATAATAAATGTCACATCTCAAACTGAAACAGGAAAATTAATTCTAGAATGCGCTATTGGATAAGTTTAATTTTTGCTCTAATTGTGACTTCTGCATTTAGTGAAGAGAAGACTACGCTTTATGATTTTAGGTATTGGACTGCGCCAGATCAAACTCGAATTGTTATTGATAAAGAAGAGGACACCCTCTTTAATATAACGAATACTGACAAGGTTGTTGTTATAAGTTTTGATGATGCTGAAGTATTATCTGAAACTTTTTCAAATATTTTTTTTAAAGATGTCAGAATACAAAAAGTCCTTATAAAGCGTGATAAAAAGACTATTAAGCTAATCGTACATATTAATAAAAAATTCAAAGTTAAGCACTTTACGTTGCAACCTAACGCAAAATATAAATCTCATCGACTCGTGGTAGATATTATTGACTTAAAATCTCAATCACCAGTAAAAGCTACAAAATCTGTAAAAAAATTAACACAAATGAATCAAAAAATTATCTTAGTTGATGCAGGTCATGGCGGTGAAGATTCAGGAGCTATAGGTAAAAATAAATCACAAGAAAAGAATGTAAATTTAGCAATTGCCAAAAAACTTGTACTAAAAATTAATAAAAATAGTGATCTAAAAGCTGTCTTAACTAGGAGTGGTGACTACTATATCCCACTAACTAAAAGAATAACAATAGCGCAAAAAGAAAACGCCACCATGTTTATTTCTATTCATGCTGATTCTGTAGAAAGCTCAACTGCAAAAGGCGCTTCGATCTATACCTTAAGTGAGAAAGGAAATAACAGCAAACTAGCCCAACAATTAGAACAATCTCAGAATCTAGTGGATCAGTTCGGAGGCGTTGAAACTGTAATTGATAATGATCAATTCTTAAAAAATATTTTGACAGATTTTTCAAGGAAAGATCGTGATATGCAATCATTTAATCTTGCTAAGGAGATAATCAGTCAGCTTGAAAAAATTGGGCCAATCCATAAAAAAATACCTCAAAAAGCTAACTTTGTAGTTCTAAAATCTCCTGCCATACCTTCAGTTTTAGTTGAAACTGCTTTTATATCAAATCCAACTCAAGAAAAACGTTTAACAAATAGCAAGCAACAGCAAAAAATTGCGGATTCAATATATCAAGGAATAATTAATTACTACCGAAAACTAGAGTAATATTTTACGGTTCTGTGCTTAAGTTTCTGAATCTTTAGTTAGAATAATTGCATCACTGACCAGTTGATGAACACTTACAATCATATATGGGTCAAAATCATAATTGGGCAGCACTTTAGAAAACTGTGATTTACAGATAGCGCAGATTGCTGCTAATGTGTTTACGCCATTGTCTTGTTCGCTTTGTTTTAAAGCATGCATCCTTGGCTTTGCTCCTTTTATTCTTAAGTCAATAAGATCATCGGTCAATAGTCCACCACCGCCACCGCAACAAAAAGTTGCAGACTTTATTGTGGATTTATGCATATCTGAGAAGTTATTGCAAGCAGCTTTGATTACCTCTCTTGGCAAAATAAACTGGCCATTTTCAATATCACCCATATTACTTCCACGAGCAACATTACAGGAGTCATGAAAAGTAACAACTCGATGATCATTCTTAGACTTGTCAAATGACAACTTATCTCTTTGGATTAAATCATAAGTAAATTCAATCATATGTTGTGGCTGAGGGTAATTACTATCTAATTGGTTTTGAAGTTTTAATGAATACTCATCACTTCCTCCACTACCTAAGCCAGTAAGAGTATTCCAAAAACTGTAAGCAACTCGCCAAGCATGCCCGCACTCACCAACTACAACACGTTTCACATTCAAGTCAAGCGCTGCCTTACGAATTCGCAATGCTCCCTGCCTCATTACATCATAGTTGCCAATAAACATGCCAAAATTTGCAGCCTCTGAAGCGTAAGAACTTAATGTCCAGCTTATACCGCTTTGATGAAAAACTTTAGCATAACCAATAAGTCCATCAATATGTGGTTCAGCAAAAAAATCTGCTGAAGGGGTAACCATTAAAATTTCAGAGTTTTTAATGTCAAGAGGCAGCTTTACACTTGCTCCAGTCTCTTCTTCAATCTCTTCCTCTAAGTCCGCCAGTGTATCTCTTAAAGCTGGCTCAGGCATCCCTAAGTTATTTCCTATTTTATTAATCTTTCCCAATATTTGATTAGGGTATTTTTGACCAACACCAATTACATTCATTACCTCGCGAGCTGCCATTGAAATTTCAGCCGTATCAATTCCAATAGGGCAAAATACTGCACATCTTCGACATTGCGAGCATTGATGAAAATAGTTATACCAATCATCAAGCATATCTTCATCAAAGTCTTTAGCGCCTACTAGTTTTGGGAAGTACTTTCCAGCAAAAGTAAAGTGCCTCCTATAAACACTTCTAAATAAATCTTGCCTAGCAACTGGCATATTTTTGGGGTCGGCGGTTCCTAAATAATAGTGACACTTATCAGTACAAACACCGCACTTCATGCAGGAATCCAAAAAAACTTGGACAGATCTGTATTTGGATTTAGTTTCAGCAATTTTATCTATTGCTATTTGCTGCCAGTTATCTACTTTTTCGCCTGGAAAACCTAGGTCTTTTTGGATATCTATACTGGCTTTAAAAGGTCCCTTACCAGCCATTGAGTTTTTCTTTATAGAAGGAATTTCAAGATAAGTAGGAAGTTTTTCAATACTATTATTGGGCACGATTAACCTCCTTCATTTTGATTGTGCTCGAGATCAATTTTTGTATTTTTTTCTTTTTGCATAGCCCACTTAGAGATGTGTCTCTTCTTACGAGCATTATCCACCTGATTAAGTGTAGGCGAAAAGAATATACCTGGGCCGTGTAATAATTTTGAGATCGGGAAAATAGCTATAAGAAAGAAGACGGGAGCAATATGAGCTAAGAAAATCACTTCTGATGGCAATTCAGACCAATTAAAAGTAATTAAACCCTCTGCAAAATTTTTCACAAGAAGCATGTTTGGATGATTATTTGCAAAGGTCATCACCATTCCACTTGCGCCAATCAAAAATATTAATAGCAGCATGAGATAATCTGATGGCGCTGAAATATATCTAACCCTATCCACAAAAATTCTTCTACCTAGTAATCCAAGTAAACCAAAAATAAGTGGATAAGCAGCGTATTTTAATGGTTCAGTTTTAAGTAAGATTAAAGGAATTTCACCAGGCCAAAAATAAACCAAATGACGAAAAAAAAGAAGAACTAGAGCAAGATGAAAACTCCAACCAAAAAGCCAAGTCCATTTACTTGATTTAAAAAGAGTTGCAAATAAAAAAACCTCTTTAGAAAGCCTTAATAATACACCAGATTTTTTTAAAGGAGCTGGTGCAATAGGTATTTTAAGTGGCGCAGGAGTGCTCCAATACTGAATAACTTTATAAGAAAGACCTGTAATAAAGACCAATGCAGAAAAGTAGAAAAAAACTGTAAAAAAAATGCTGATTGATGACATA
>OFRQ01000021.1_pt1 | contig 17855 bp, 15 predicted proteins | sample 1543131 | NCBI WGS metagenome assembly OFRQ01 (sample SAMEA4005037, study PRJEB22522) | seawater metagenome | reverse complement strand
AGGGGTCTTTGGGTGGGCACCGACCAAATTCCCCCAGATGCAGCCCAGCCAAGAGTTTTTTCTTGGTCTGTTCCGAATACCCCTGGTTTCGCCTCAGCCAAGGATTGGCCACAAACGTTTGGAGAATGCTGTCGAACAGAACCGAATCAAAGGCCTCCAACTTCAACTCTTCGACCATGGTTTCCAAAAAAACGTACCGATTGTCGAGAAAGAGTTTCCAGGCGTACTTGGCAAACTGTGTTTCCAAAGTTTCTCGGTCCAAAAACCGCAAGAGGCCTCCCTCCGTGTCGTGTTTGTACACCAACCGCCAAGTGACGACGTTTGTATGTTCCGCCACCGCAATGGCACCCAACAGGTCCTTGGCCACCACTAAATTCCGCAACAGTGTCCTGGCCTGCGTTGGGCTTTCGAACTTCACTTGTTCGCCCCACAACCAAAAAGTGTCGGGGTGTGTGTCCGATGTAAACGTGCCGTGCCGCACATCGTTGCAGTAAGGACCCTGCAGATGTTCGTCCTTTGGTGTCCCCCGAACCAACAACTCAAACAATCCTTGGCGCTGTCCATGCTCCCAATGACCGTTGTACAGTGTCGTGCCACAGTGCCATTCACCCTTGCCGTGATACCCATTGTCCTCCCAAAACCCCTTGTAGTAACAGTCGTCGTGGGTGAATACCCCAAAACCATGGCGCTGTCCCCGTTTCCAATCTCCAGTGTAGGAACTGTCGTCTTTGTATCTATTGGTCCCTCGACCGTGTCGTTGGTTGCGGTACCACTCTCCCTCATAATCCCCAGTCATAGTCGAAATACAATGTCCATGGCCCGACCGTCGACCGCGCACCCAGTTCCCGTTGTATATTTCCTCCTTTGTGGTCGACACGCCTTGGCCGTGCCGTGCATTGTGTCTCCAAGTGCCCGAGTACATCTCTCCGTCTTTTGTGTTCGTTGTCCCTACTCCATGGCGCAAATTAGATTCGAAACGTCCCACGTAGGACTCTGATTCTGAAGTATATTTTCCCAATCCGTGCATCCTGCCCTGTTTCCACTGGCCCGTGTACGTGGAAACATCAGGGTTGACCAACAAACCCGTGCCGTGATAGACACCCAGTTTAAAAGTACCATGGTAAGTAAGGCCAGAACTCAGAACCAACTTACCACTGCCCTGGTACAGCCCAGAGTGCCAGTAACCGTCGTAGCTACTGCCGTCGTCGCGCCGTTCCACCCCGTAGCCCTGTCGTTTACCGTCGACAAAATACCCCATGTAAGTGACCCCAGTAGGACTGGTCCAAGTTCCATGTCCCGATGGTTGATCGTTGTAGGTGGCACCAAAGTAGTGACTCCCGTCGCTCAACACCATGTCGACAGATTTGGAACAGTGTTGTTTTTTATGGCCCTTCATTCGATGATTACAATTTGTACAACGAGGACGCTTCATTTTATATCACAAAAAAATAGTTATTATATACTTGTTATTGTTGGGTGTAACTAAACAGTTTCAAAGACCAGCCTCCTCCGTGCGACGTCTCTTGGGTTTGCGCACCCTTAATGCCTCTTTGGTAGTCGTGTGGTCACGTTTGTACTGTTCCAAATCGGCGGGGTTTTCAATAATCTCCTCCAAGTTTTTCAAGGACACAGACACGGTGGTCTTTTCTTCCCGCTCAAAAGTGACGCCACCGATGTCCGCCGACATTAAATTGTTCTCTCTCATGTAAGAGTGTATTTGACCCAAACGTTCCTTTTGAGCCTTGTTGCACACCTTCAACTGTTTTTTAAGAGCATCAATCTCAGGAAGTGCATCAATGTATTCCTTTTTTAAAATAGCAAATTCAGTAGACATGATTGTTGTTGGAATGTTGGATTGGTGAGATGGATAGGATTTTTTACTCATATTCTCAAACTTTTCGTATTTTAGAGATGCAGGGTTTCAAACAGTTTGGTCAGGGGTTTGTGTCGAAGAGTGGCCACCGTTTCGTTGGCATGCATGTAGTTAATGTCCATGGTCGTATCATAAAACAATGGGACAGGAGGATGCAGGAGGTGGACCAGTAGCAAGTGTTGGTAGGAAGACTGCAGAAAATATTCCATGGGAGTACAGTGCACAACAAATTGGACTCGACGCGAGCGAAACCGTCGATGTTTAAAGACAAACAGGTCCACGTTCTGATGGGAAAACGCAATTTCAAACAGTCGCGGGTGTGCATGGCCTGTGTACACCACCATGATTGCGGACTGTTTATGTTTGAAAAAATGTAACCAGTAACTCGAACCAAAAACTAAGACAATACACAGGAATAGTAAATACTTGAGGACCATTGCTTATTGTTCAGTGTCTAAATACTCCATTCTTAAAAATGAACTCCTGACAGATTGGTCCAACTTGTGGACAAATCACCATTGAATTGTATTCGAGTGTTGTAGCCCCGACGCTCCACGCACACACCCGGTACGTGACGGTGAGAACCGATGCGATAGGCCATGACGACGTCACCAACACCGATGTCGGTTGCTTCCAACGAGTCAGAAGATGGGATTCTAAATCTTTTGCCTCCACGGGTCACCAAATACCCAGTATCTTCCACACCAAGAACTGTGAATTTGGTATCTCTGACACGCACATTGTCATCCTTGGCAAAGGAGGGACAGATTAAATGGCCGATGTGTTGTTCAAGACCGTCGACCGCAAAATATTGGGCCTCTTCTTGGAGAAGTGCCAGTTCGGTCGAGTGTTTCGGGGGCAAAACCGAAGACCCCCGTAGATAATTCAAGATCCATCGAAATGCTTGGGGATCTCTGTCAATGAAAAAGGCACCGTCGACTAACTGGGCCGGGTTGTCGTGGCGCACAAGGACGTCCAACATGGAGGGGCGATTTTGAAGGGTCTCCTCCGTTGTAATGAACAGTTGGCCACCCACGTTTAATTTGACCAGCATTGCTCGGGGAAAAAAGGTTCTTTTATAGTACAACGTGACTCTGGTGTATTAAAACTCGACTTTGACAAATTGACGAAATCGATTCTTGAACGCATTCTGATTTAACCTCTTTGTTGCTTCTGCGATGTCTTTCTCAACCTTCCTTTTGATCTTTTTGGCCTCTTCTATGTCTTTCTCGGCCTTGTTGAACTCCGTGTCCATTCTGTTCCAACGCTTGACCAATCCCTCGGACATCAGTTCGACTTTTTCTACTTTGGTGTTGCACAGGGGACACTTTGTACGGTGTTCACGTCGCTGAGGGTTGTATTCGTAGTGTACCATGCTTCCCAGCCATTGCCAGAGATTGCTGGCTTCAAACGGATGTCTGCAGGGTAGACATCGTACAGGACAGTCGACAATCGTGTCCTCCAAAGTAATCGCGTCACGGTGATTCAATTCCTCCTCCAGCATGTGTTCGGGAAAGGCGGTGCATTGGATAAATTGTTCCCGCGTCATCGTGCCATCGATCTGGGGCATTTTCAATAGGACCTTGATTATTTCGATTTGACCATTCAGACAGGCCGTAGCAAGCATGGTAAGACCTTGCTCGTTTTTGTAGTTGACATAAAGCTGTCCTTGTCCGTCAAGTTCCCGTAATTTTTTACCCAGCATGTTTGTAGTGGCCATCCCCAATTCACGATCTGCACAGGCCGCAAACAACTGAGTGTACAATGGCTGTATGGATGGAGGCAGTACGGTTCTAATTTTCTGGATGGCAGCATCAGATCCCGCCCCCCAATTGGCACCCCCATCGTTGTCGATGGAGACGGTTTCTTTCGTCAACGGGACGAGCAGTTGAATGGTGGACCTAGAATAATCGACTTTCAACCCGTACTGATTGATCGGGCCTGCATCTGTACAATTGTGGTGCACCGTCGTCTTGGCACCGATCAATGTGACGGAGGCACCTTCGGATGCAGTCACGCCACTCCTTCCACATTGGCGCACTTCAACGTTGGTACATCGGCCGACGACGCCGAGACCAATCACAACCACACCAGAATATTGACACTGTTCCACAAGGACATCTTCCATCGTAAAAGAGGACATTGCAAGCACTCCAGTATATTCTGCTTGACTTAGTGTCAGGTGTTGCAGATGGCAATTCCCTTGAACCCCATTCCCAATCCGGATACCACCCCGGAGCACAATCTCCTCCTTCGCCACCCCCGAATCACCCACAATGTTCAGGGCGGAAGTAATACGCAAATATTCCAGGTGAGCGAAATTATATTCCCCTTTCCCCACAACAATGGTGGTCAAACGATTCTCCCCGTGCACCCTTTTCACCGCTTCCTGCAACGTTTTGCAATCTTCTGGCACACGTACTTCTGCTTCTGGCATCCTTTCGAAAATCGTTTTGATTTGCTGACTGCTTCCAGCTCCCTCAATGCCTCTCCCACCATCTCCCGCACCCCAATTGCCACCCCCACCATTGGCAGTGGATACAGTTTCTTTGGTCAAGGGGGAGACCAGTTGAATGGTGTCAGAGGTAGTGTAGACTGCCAACCCATAACTACCAGGCTCTCCTTTGGTACAATTGTTATGCACCGTCGTCTTTGCACCGATCAATGTGATGGAGGCACCATTGGATGCATACACTCCACTCGCTCCACAAAAACGCACTTCAACATTGGTACATCTTCCGACACCAGCAGTACCTAACGCAATTACACCATGCCAACCACACTGATCCACAAGGACATCTTCCATCGTAAAAGAGGACCGTCCAACCACTCCGCTATGCTTCGCTTGACGCAGTGTCAGCTGTTGCAGATGGCAATTCCTTTGAATCCCATGCTTGAACTGAATACCACCCAGGACCACAATCTCACTTTTCGGCACCCCCGGGTCACCCACAATGTTCATGGCGGAAGAGACCTCCAAATAATTACCGTCGATCTGGTGTTCCCCTCTACCCAAAAGAATGGTCGTTATTCTTGGATCTTGTTTAACTGTTCTCACCGCTTCCTCCAATGTTTTGCAATCTTCTGGCACGCGTACAGTGCTGTTGTCCGTACTGTGTACGACCTCCTCGACAGTCTCACTTTTCTTCCGCCTCCACCCCTTGATGTCCCGATTCCTGTACAAAGTAGACAATGTTTTTTGGAAGCTTTTTTTCAGCGCCAGTTCTGTTTGTTCCTCTCTCGTCCATTGTCCCAGCACCGCCACGACATATGCTGCTGCCACTTTTTTCCACTGAATTCGTGTCCACCCATTTTCTTGTTTGAGTCTACTAACAATATCGATCAGTGTTGGAATATCGATGTCCATATTGATGATTGGGTTTTGTTGGGTTTATAGTGTCAAAATGCAAACACCTCCTTCAAATGAATGTATTTAACACAATGTGTTATTATCAATGGAAGGACTTACCCGTGGAATCGACAACCCATTGGTGGTGACATACGTCGAAGACAACGAATGTCCAATTTGTTTAAATCCTCTTCGTGCTTACATTGTCCTGGATTGTCGCCACCAATTCCATTTTCAATGCATCCAGGAATGGAGCCGTCTCCAAAACACTGAACTTTGTACCTGTCCCATATGTCGTCGACCACTGTCGGCACCGTTCCAACAGGCACGGACTCTCCCGGCCACAACACTGTCGACCCTATCCACACGGAGCACAGCACAGTCGTTGCAACAACCGTTGCAGTCACCGCCTCATCACCTGCCCCCACCACCACCACTCCCACCAGAGCATCTGTCACCACCGCCCTACCAAGGAAACTGGTGTTGTTTTGCTTGATTATTTTCTAAAAATGGATTTGAAATAATATGTTCAACATAGTTTGATAATTATATATAAGACCACTGACTGACAATTGCCTTCCCCACTTCCAAAAGAATGGAGACTGTGGCCACAAAAATGGCTGAACAATGGCGTCGTCTATCTCCACACACCCCCGCGGGTCTCAACCACGAGTGTTCGATGGAGGTGTGCAATCTTCAACACATCGTTGGTGGTCTCTGGCAACAGGGTACAAAGGAACACGTGTGTGTGCGGGTTTTGTGTCAAAACCACCCAAGTTGGGCAAACCGTGGCACGTTGATACGACAGGTACGCAATGTGTACATGTGTCGCGCGACGGGCTGTGCCCATTTTTGTAACGAACAATGTTCTTGCACTGACGTGGATCACTCGGACGGCGGCCACGTGTGTCGAATATCTGGTATTCGATACGATTCCATCAAATCGGACACTTGGTTTACCAACCACCGTGTCACTGCTACCCACCAAGAGAACAAGGACCCTCTTAAGTTGGTCCGCAACACTGATTTTAAAATAAACCAACTGTCCATGGATACAATTCGCCAACAGCAGCACCAGTTTATCAGCAAGCAACAGGTTTCAACAATATTGTTTTCGAACGACCGTTTGTTTATGGAGCAACGTAAATATGTCGAGATGAAGACTGAAGCAGAAAAGGTGGTGCAAAAATACATCAAGACTTGCGAAAAGAAAAACCAGCTTGTCAATTTCACGCATCTGGTACAGTTGTACATCAACCAGATGAATCGGCGTCACATTTTCCGAAATTTGTTGCCCCAGAACGATTCGGTCGACAATATCATTGCCAAGTATGCCAGTTTGACTTGTCGATTGTGGTCGTTGATCATTCAACGATTTCCTCTGGGACAAACAACACCGGCGCTATTTCCCATCAAGATGTTTGTGGTCAGCATATTGTACATTATGAAAGCGGGACTCTGTGTGGGTGGAGTGACGGTCATCCCTGGAGACCCCTACTTGACTTCTGTACTACCTGAAGCCAACACACTGGATGCCTACAACATCAACAAGCCCGCCTTTACTGCCTGCAAAAACAACATACTCAAAGCGTATCGAGAAGCAGTAGAAATTTACCACATCCCACCTAAACTGCTGTGTTTTTCCTAAAAATGATGTTATAAAACTTGAAATTTTTGTATTACACTCTCCAATGTATGTACACTCTCGTCGCACTTGTTCAATTGTGACAGTTCAATGATTTTGCACCGCACTAAAATAGTAAACCACTGTCGGGCAGCAACAGTTGTTTGCAATGTGGTGTTTTCGTAGCGTTTGTCTTGTTTAATTATATCCAGGACGGCGTCCACACTGTTGAAACGTTTCCTTCTCTGTTTTTTACGTACTGGTGCCGCTGTTAAGACGTTCGTCGTTTGTTGGGTTGTGACTCGTTTCAGGTTTCCTTCTTGGACTTTTTGTCGACAAAAAGGACAGTTCATATTGGTTCGTACCAAAGTGTCGACCCAACACTTGAGACACGCTTTTGCTGACCCACAATGATTCAGAGTGTGGCAGTCATCCATCAAACAAATGTGGCACGAACTCTTTTGACTGTCGTCGGCGTCCGTCCACACCCAGGACTGTGTTTCCTGAATGAACTGAATCAGTTCTTGAAAATTCGCGCAAAAACGGCGATGGTTGTGTGGGATGGCCAATCCTGTGTCGAGAGTGGTGGCGATGTGCGAGCACAATCTTTTGGGACACAACTGTTCCCGGTTTGAAAGTCGTACTTCGCCTTCTTTATATTTCTCGAGCAGAACAGGCAAAAAATGTTGCAGACGAGTCGCGATATCATCCTCGGGGTGAGTGATTCGCCGCACCGCATTGATGAAACGAACTTTTTCTTCGGGTGTGGAGATGGCTGCTATGTCCGAAAGTCCCTCCCCGTTTATTTCGTTCACTCCAGTACGAAGAATGTCGTCGATGTCGAGGTCGTGTTCTTCGAGCATGTTGACCAACTCATCCACCGCCGACCTTCGTACTTCGTTTTCGATGTTGTCCAGGATACGGCTGTATCTTTCCGGACGAATCAGGACAGGGGGATTGCCGGAATCACCTCCACCACTGTCGAACAGGAGCATGTACTGTTGCCCACGCACATCCACCACACAATTGCTGTGGCCGTGATGCCTGAACTTTTCGATTTCGCTATTGGTCGCTCGATCGAAGGCTCGCCAACCGTTTAAAGGAATGGAGTGGTAGTTGTCCATCAACTGACAGGCCAGTTTTGACAGACCATGCGCACACAAAAAATCATTAAATTGGCAAGAACCGTGTTCCGTCATGTCGTCGTCTGGATCAAATTGCGAAAACATTCTTTGCAGAGTTCTCTGATCGGTGGACTCCAATTCTGCTGCGGTGATTAGAACTGCCTGGCGCATTCTCTCTTCTCGAAACGGGCCGTTAAATTCCCACTGGTAACGTGTCTGGGTCATTGTCCGAAACTGATCACTTGACACCGTTGACTGTTGCCAATCGAGACGGATCATTTCACCGCCGTGCTTGGTCCAGAGTTGACAAAACTCCGCCACGTATATCTCTGTCCCCACAGACACCACTGTTCGAATCCATCTCGGTCGGGGCTCTTCCGCCCTGTCTTCAAACAAGGCCTGGCACGCTTCAAACGGCAAAAACACCGAATTTGACAAGTTGAGCCCAACCAGGTGCAATGTCCGTTCGTTCGGCGGTGGAGATGGACGGACGGAACTGACCATCTCAATGCTGTCGTGATGGATGCGAAATTTCATATTCCTCTTCTCTGGACTCCCCCAGAGCTCGCCGTCGCTGTTAGTCATGTACAGTGGTTCCAAGGACGGTTCCGCCAGTCGAGCGGTCAAAAGACGACTGTTGCAGTCGGAGCACGAGACCCAACTACTGCCATGCAGATATTGCCAATGTTTCATGGTCTAAACCAATTATTTCCTTGTTTATAGTTGGTTTAGACTAAATTACAGTTCATCTTATTCTGAATAAATATGGAACAACTATTTTTATTTGACAATAATTTTTATAAAGACTACAATTCTTCATTTCGTCCCTCCTCGTGTTGGTATTGGTCCTGTGGGGTGGAATCCTCTGGGGCTTGTTCTTGTTTGGACAGAAGAGACTTGACAATGGCCATGTTCGAGGACGACGTCAGCTGGGCCATCGCGGCTGCCTTGTCACTGGATAATTTGTCGTAGTTGGCCTGTAACAGTGCAACTTCCTCTTTAAATGTAGTTTCAATGTTGGCCAAAGTCTGATCGTATTCAGACACTCGGCCCTTGAGCTCAAATTTGGACACCCCTTTCAACCTGTCGATGACAGCGACCTGCTCTTCGCTGCAGTTTTCCAAAGTGGACACATCGCAAGGCGGGGTGAGTGTAGAGGCAAACGTTTTCAAATCCTCTTTGGTACGTCCACCTTTGTAGTCCTGCAAATCGGAAGGGTCACCCCACTTGATAGTGGGAAAGCCTTTGACACCCTTTTGATCGCACAGTGGCTTACCATCCCCAACGCAATCCACATCAGCAACGAGCACTGTCTCTGAAAATTCGTACTCCAACATCAGCTGATCCCAGGCGGGTTTAATGGCTTTGCAATGACCACACCAAGGAGCGAAAAACTTGACAAAAATAGATTTGCCAGAGGTTTCGGACTCCCAATTGTCCGGAGTTAATTCAATCGCAGTGGAGGCAGTGGCCAAAGTAAACAGTAATAGTTTAGAAATCATAGTTATGGGTTCTGGCAGTGACCTTAAGTACTACTCTTTTTGAACCATTGTATGGATTTATATTCTGTATTTTTTGGGATTCGCACTTGACAATGAACATTGACAATGAACATTGACAATGAACATATATATGTCAATGGTATCACTCTGTACAATGACCGATTCGTCGGTTTCGCAACAACGGTGTCAAGTCTGGCGGACTAAATTAATGGGCAGTCCTGACGATATCCAACACAAACGCACATTGTACAAAGAGTATGTGGAGGGCCATGGCGACGTCTCCAACCAGACCCTTCACGTCATTGCAGCAGATGTGCCACGTACTTGGGCTCAACATCCATTGACTGGACGTGAAACGATAAGTCAGTTGTTGGTCGAATACGCTGCAGTTCAACGGGGCGATTCTTATTTGCAAGGGTTTAGTTACATCATGACCGTGTTTTGGATGGTCTTTCACACTACTCCAGAAGCTCGAGCCGATACTTGGTGGTGTTTTTCTCGAGTAGTCGGTCTTGTGCGACCATTAATGCCCGATTTTAATACCAAATGGTTTCATTGGTATCGACTCCACTGGCTTGAAAATTTTAACACTCAACTGCAACGAAAGTGTCCAGTCCTGTCAAATATAATTTCTGATGAAATGGAGATCTTTTCTTCTCTGATTACAGTCAAGTGGTTCATGCTGTGGTTTTCTCAGACGATTGCGTTTGAGGACATTTTCAAACTGTGGGATTTTTTGATTTCGGTACCGCCGCACCACTTGATGCAAGCCTATGCAAAAATCACATTGGAAATCATTTGTGAAGCCGCTCCTCAACTGACCTACACTTGCTTTGGCAATGCCACCAATACAGTGCATCAAATATTGAAAATGAGGGTCAACGGCATCGAACACATTCTGGAGCGAGTGGCATCCTCGAGTGGGTGGCAGAGCAAGATAATGTGAAAAAACATAGTTTATACATAGTTTTATATTATATGAATAACAATATCAAATATAAAATAGAAAGTTAAATGCTTTCAACAATATTTTTTATGTTTTTTGTTTACCCGACATCAGCTTTGCGCCCAGGAGAGCTGCAAGAGCTGCTGAATCCATGGTTTTGGGATGAAAATGTCAAAAATATGGCACGCCAGGCTTTTGGTCTTTTACGTCCTATTCAAATCACTGACTGTCTCAAAACAAGTTTTGTGAATGCCATTCACAAAGAAATTTACGAAAGTGATTCTTTTATGGTTCGAAAGGGAGCAGAGCCGTTTTTTCAATTCCACTTTCATGCTATTTATCATACCGATGATTCTTTTCAAAAACATCCAAATCTTATGAAATTTAGAGAGTTGATAAATTCAGACGACATGCTTTCATGGATACAAGATGTTTCCACATCAACGTTAACTCAAGCATCTGTTGGGGCAACTTTATATAAACCTGGTGACCATACACAAACACATACAGACATAAAGGTTCATCACGATGGTACCAGGCGAAGAGTTGCCTATATTTTACACATGGCAAAAAAATGGAAAGCACATTGGGGAGGTGATTTAGTGATGATAGAACCACTTGTGCACATATTGCCACTTTTTAATGCTCTTACCATATTCCCAGTGACAGAGGGTTCATTTCATTACGTGACACCTGTTACCCCACTTGCAAAATTTCCAAAATTTAAACGTCTGGCGGTATCTGGATGGTTTTATGCTAACACGAGTAAACTATCGTTGAGTCACGAACAATTAGGAACTCGTAGAGAAACGGACAGAGACTCATGGCACGTAAATGGCATTACAGGGCATAGACAAAAGCAATTCAAGCATCTGTCTGGCAAAGAATTGAAACATCTATGGTCAAAGAAAAGAAACAATCCTTAAGTATAAATATGGTTCAGTGTCGTATTTGGATGAACGATTGTTGGACCATTGTCGCCAATTTTTTGGATATCCAAGAGAGGGGGCGGTTATACACTGCCGTTTCAATCCATACATCGTGGGAAAATTTAGGGGTGTACTATTTGCACACCATTGGGTCGCGGGATCTCGTCCAGAAAATGAAACAACAACATTGGTCATTCCTGAAAAAATATTGCTATCTTGACAAGCAGTTATGTTTGCCGTGTGGCATTGCCACCACGTGTTGGTCACCCTGGTGTGGCCCACAACAGTTGAAATGCACGTCGAGGGGGGTGTCCGTGGTGTTTGATACCCATCACGACGAACACCACTGTCGGTTTGTGTTGTGGGTTCGGACCATGGCACAACGAAAAAACTCTCTGAAACTGGTCACTAATCTGGTGGCCCATACTCGATGGCAGCCCGAATACACCCTCCCCGTCCGGGATGGCAACTCTATCCCCGTCATGCAGGTACTCAACCAGCCGTTCCGAGTGAAACTCCAAATCCATCGGGTGTACTACAAAATAGTAAACAATGGTTACCCCCGATTACTCATACAACATTTTGAATTTAGGTAATTGGGTATTTAGTCTAGTCCAAAATCTATTTTTTTACCAACCGTGAACCGTCTTCGATTGGACCGTGGGTGACGGTGCCGACGGTCGGTGCCGCGACGTTTCCCACGAACAGGGACACGACGTTCCCACCTTTTGTACTCCAATTTTTCCAGACCCGATGGACACAATACAAGCTCCTCGTGGGACGCCTTGTAAGCCGGCATGTACACACCATCCACGTTGGGTATTTGGGCCTGTTGAACCTTTTGAAAAATGAAAGTGTAGAACGCATTGTCGACAGCGAGATTGTCGGAAGATTTGGATCGCACCACCTCTCGGCTGCCATTGTGAGTAAAGTACTCGTGGGCAATCTTGGGCAAGGAGTCAATGGGGTATTCCTTTGTGAAGGACTTGACGTTGACAATCTTCAAGGGAGTCCTTGGGGTGTACCTGTAGCAGAAGAGACTGGGGTACATGTCACCGTTGTTTTTATTGGTGTCTTCGTCGCGTTCGGGAAAGAAATATTGCAGTGGTTGTTTGGTATTAAACCCATCGTTGTTCCAATCGGTAAAGCGCAACAAGGAACCGTCAAATGAATTGACAACTTGGTCAAACTGGAAATATTTGGTGGTTGACTTGGCAGTGGGTCGAGGTGGCGTTCCACATAGGGGGGTCTGTGGAGCAAATGTTTTAATCATAAGGGCTAGGTTTCCAACTGTGATGAGACTTTAAATATCATTTTTTTGTTAAACGGATTCAAACAAAACTTTTGTTCTACGTAATTGTACACACACCTCCATCACCTCCATCCAGTTCTCCCTCACGTGGACGCCATCCCCCTTGATTGTCAAATCTTAGTGGTTTGGTCAATTCATTGTTAATTCTTTTTGCATGGTTGACAAAAAACTTTGCGTATCCAATCCACGTATCAAAGTCGCTCGCCGACGGATCTTTGCTTAATAAGTTTAAATTGTCTAATAATTCATCGATTGTACAATTTGGAAGATAGTCAGATTTATGGTCTTCAACGAAGCGTTTACTTCTTTTATAGGCTTGTTTGACCCGTTGAAACATATCTTTAGCATGCAGTCTTGCACGCAGGTCGTTGATCTCTATTTCGTTTTCGTTGGCCAAATGAATCAATTCTCCATCGGTTTCTGTTCCGTCCAGTTCGAGAGAGTGGCTTAAATAGGATTTGATCAGAACTCTTTCTGGTTCGGTCATCTTTTGACCATCGTTTTTGCCATAAGTGACGTTCTTTTTCCAGTCTTCCGCACTGTATTTTCCATTCTTCTGTGTCGTGCATTCCTTGCCCGTGGAGGGGTTGTAACATGTTCCTTCACTTGGTGCAAACGGATTCGTTTTCAATGTGGACATTGTTGTTCTACAAACATTGCTTTATATATGTAGAAAATGTAAGGCTACGTACGCGCGCATGCATCGGACATTGAATGCTATATAATCAATTCAATATTGATATCATTTGCAATGAGCACCTCTGTCAAAACGTTTACCAAAAAGAGACACTCACATCCTTTGATCGACACGGAAGCTGCGGAAAGCCCGGGAGGTTCGTCCGAAGATTCGTCGGAAGAGTCGTCGTCCGAGGATTCCGACCAGCCCGACGAAGATGAGTACGACATGAACGACGGGTTCATGGTAGAGGACGACGCGGAAATAGAGACACCCGCCCTGAAAGACGACGACGTGTTGTACGAGCGCAGACGAGCAGAAATGGCCTTGGACGAAGTCGATGTGTTGAAAAAAAGGATCATTACATTTAAAAGAAGATTGAAAGAGGTAACCATCAGCCGAAAACGGTGGAAAGACCGGGCCTACCGCGCGGCGAAAAAATTCAAGATTGGTGACCAGCAGCTGACATGTGAAGTGGCGGATGCTCCAACAACAAAAGAAAAGGATCAATCAAAAAATTAGAGAAATAAGCTCAGTTTTACAGATATGTCCCCTAAAGACATATTTTATTTACATTTTTATATTCTAATTTTTTACTCTATAAACATAACACCACACCCACCAGTCTCATAAAAAAATGTCGTACGAAGATACAACTCACATCAGCTCTGTTGACCCTACTTACGAGTTGCAGCCACAAACGTTTGCAGAACTCCGGTCATGGCTTGAGCAGTATTGCCGTGGCGAAAAGAACCACGGCGAACCCAACACCTGGGACGTCACGCTTGTGATGGACATGTCGGAACTGTTCAAGGGGTTGGAGACTTTTAACGCGCCGATTGACCGGTGGGACACCTCAAACGTGACGAATATGGACAACATGTTTGAGGACGCAATATCGTTCAATCAACCGCTCGATTGGGACACCTCAAACGTGACGAGTATGAACAACATGTTTTGGAATGCCGGGAATTTCAATCAGCCGCTGGCGTTCAACACATCCCGAGTGACAGATATGGTGGGTATGTTTCAGGAAGCCTATTCGTTCAACCAACCGCTGGCGTTCGACACGTCAAACGTAACGGACATGACTGGCATGTTTTGTACCGCCACCTCATTCAATCAACCGCTGTCGTTCGACACGTCCCAGGTGACGTCGATGCGCATGATGTTCGAGGACGCCACCTCGTTCAATCAACCACTGATGAACCATGCGCCGTTCGACACGTCCCAAGTGTGGACTATGGAGCGCATGTTTCGTGACGCCCATTCGTTCAACCAGCCGCTGGCTTTCGACACGTCCCAGGTGAGGGATATGAGTATGATGTTTAGATCTGCCACATCGTTCAACCAACCGATCGATTGGAACACCTCACAGGTGAGGTATATGGGTAGCATGTTCGAGGACGCCACCTCGTTCAACCAACTGCTTATTGAGTGGGACACCTCCGAGGTGATAATAATGGAGCGGATGTTTAAGGGTGCAGTTTCGTTCAACCAACCACTCGATTGGGAAATGTTCGACTGGGTGACCTCCCATGTGACGAATATGGAGCAGATGTTTGCGGGTGCCATCGCGTTCAACCAACCGCTCACGTTCGACGTTCGCCAGGTGACGACTATGGAGCAGATGTTTGCGGGTGCCACAGCGATGACATATCCTTTTTCGTCTGGCACCTTCGGCGGTCCATTTGGTCCGATATTTTCAGACGATGATGAAGAAATGCAGGATGCGACCGAGGAGGAAGCGGATCCATGCGAGGACACATCGCGACAGTTGTGTGTGGTGTGCATGACTAGCTGCGTCGATACTGTAATGGTACCGTGTGGCCATGCTTGCATGTGTCACGGATGTGCAAAAAGAGTCAAGGAGACGTCTGGAAAGTGTCCAATATGCAGAAGACTGATTGAGAATATAACAAACATTTACTACGCTGGTATTCCTAGGAATAACGATAAAGATTAAAACAAAACACTGTGAAGTGTATTTCGGTACGACTCGTCTAGTGTGACCAGCTGATGTCGCGCGAAGTGGTGGATGATCCACAAAAGAAAAGGTCCGACCCAAAAATAGAGAAAAAATATCACTTGACATAAAGAGGCACACACATTATTCAACAATGTAGCAGTTGTATGTATCCGCGATGAAAATTAAAACAATACATTTTGGAGTGTGTTTCGGTACGACTCGTCTACTTCGGCTTGGTTCAACAACTGCACCACATTTTTCAAACTCTGTTCGATGTGTGTCCACTCAACTCCCCTGATCCATTGTTCCGAGGTACCAGTGGGGTCATAGTACAAGACACTGTCCCGCAACTGCATGTTGTAGTACATTTGTTCGCCCTGGTAAGTTTCCACCAACGTCAACCGCGATGCGCGAAACATTTTCAGGTACAACAAGCACTGGACTTGTTCGTATCGACGGACGGAATGAAACAGACGGGACTGGCGGTGTTTCAACTCGTAAATTTTGCCGGTCGCCGAATCTACCCCGTCAATTTTGCCAATGACAAAGGCCCCGTAGAGTCCACCACCTTTGGGAACGTGCCAAAATTTGGCATGGACGTTGCCAGCAACCACATTCGGACAGCGCTTCTGCACCATTTCAAGATCGGTCAATTCTTGCACAATTCCCCGTGTCGTGTTAATCTTCTTTTGTGAAGTGCGTTCAATGTGTTTCGACACCAACACTGCCTTTTTCACGGTCGCCGCCGCCACCACGACCGCCTTCTCGGCCTTGACGACCGACTTCTGTGCCATTTTTACCGATTTCCACCCGTCGTTCTCGGCAGCGGTGGCACTCGACAGCACTGCCCGACACCGAGACATTTTCTGGTAGATTTTGGTGCCCTGTTCAGTACTGAAATACCCACCGAGCCGAGTCGCGTTGATGCCCGATTTTTTTTTGACGTAGTTGCGCATCACATGCACGGATTTGGCCTTCTTGACCACTTGCACCGCCTCCGAGACCGATTTTTGGGCCTCCACCACCGATGTCGAGGCGGCGCGTTTCAATTGACCCACCGCTTGTCGCTGATCCACTTTCCGTGCCACCGCTGCTTGGACCATCTTTTTGTAGACGGGCTTGGCTTCCAGTTCCCGTTCGACGACCTGCTCGACCGTGGGGGCACTGGGCGACATCGAAGGTCGCACACCAAAACGAGGCATTCGTTTCAAATTCATGTACCAGGTCTCCGCAATAGCCTTCAATTGCTGCTCCTTGCCAAAAGACCCCATTAATTTACTCACGGCAGAGGCATTGATCTGCCATTTGAAAGGCATAGAGGGTTGTTGTTTTTTCAAGCATAGATGCCTTCATTTTCACATATTCGTAACATAAGAATACATTTAGGAATACATTTTTTGTTTATTTCATGTTCTTTTTTTTGTGTATTAAATCTATTGGTCTAATTCTTGCTCAATTTCTCTTTGCAACGAGTGTTTTAGTGGGTGCCCTTCGTACATTGCCTGGAGCTCCTCCTCCGATATGGTTAATAATGTATATTTGTTTGGCCACCGATTGGGGTCCAAATCCATCAATGCGTACATCCATCTGAATTGTCGGGCCCGACCCGCGACTTCCGAATCAATTCGCCCTTCAAATGCAAGGTCAACAAAGGGACAGAGATGCAACAACCCTGACAAAAATAAATCACTTTCAAGTTCGTACCGCGGGAGATAACACAGAAAAATGCTTTTGAGATTGCCGTCACCCCATTTTAAGCGACAGGCGTTCGCAGCTGCGGCTACTATCCGCATTCGACAACTGTTCCAAATTTTCAAGCGGTTTCTGCGCACGCTTCAAACAGCTGCACTCATGTACCCTGACACAGCAACAATTGCTCTCGAATGTTTAAAAGAAATTCCACAACATACAGAAATATGTAATCGATGTTCTTCACGGTTCTAAAAGTTTCTACTATATATAAAGCAGTGGATATAAAAATGTCCTTCAAAATATTTGTTCACTCCAACACTTTTCAACCGACTGAATTCAACCACTTATCAACTGGACACCTATTTGCTGACAGTTACAATATTCAATTATCCGATATTGTAAAGAAATGGAAAGCATATAATGCATCCGGTGACATTCAAGGATTGTCGGTAGATACAGACTGGCTTGTACAATTATTTACATCAAAATCGAGCACGGACGAATTTAAAGAATGTAGTTATAGCGACGTACGTTTCGTTATTGATAATTATGACCAACTATTCACGAAATTGACTACGAGACTTGAACCTGAAAACAGTATTCTGAATAACATAATTGGTCGTGGAGGATTTCTATGGAATTTAGGAAAGAAAGGTTTAGAAGCTATTAATGTTATTGATAATGACGAGGTGGCTGGCAAAAAACATTGGGAAAATATCGGGGAAACAGTCGCAAATGCATTTCGAGCTGTTTTATATTGTAAAACTACCTATAGTTTTACATATTTACAGCTGTATGATATGTCAAAACTTTCAAATTTAAAGTCGCTTTTAACAATTGTTTGGGGCTCGCCTTATAG
>OFRQ01000017.1_pt1 | contig 21453 bp, 10 predicted proteins | sample 1543131 | NCBI WGS metagenome assembly OFRQ01 (sample SAMEA4005037, study PRJEB22522) | seawater metagenome | reverse complement strand
ATTGTACAGGGAGTGGGACCAACGTTGACGTGATGAAGTGTGTTGTCAAAGAGTGTAAGTATACTGGGATGAATGTGCGTGAGGGTGCCACTGTTACAGCAACACAATGTGAATTCATGGAGAATGGTCGTTATGGGGTGTACTGTTCTCGTGCAAACACAACAGCAAGATTGAACGACTGCAAGATGCACCACAATGGAGAGGATGGTTTGTGGGCAGTTGGTTATGCTGTCGTGGATCTTCATGGTACCAAAACGGACATCCATTCCAACAAAGAAGATGGCATTGTTGCATACGAAAATGCAACAGTCAACATTCATTTGCCTTCCCAACACAATACATCCCATGACAACATTGGAGAGCATCGATATCAATTGGAGGGTGGTTCCATCGCCAACATCAACGCCGACGGCACATTCACACACGTAGTTGTAGACGACGAAGACAATGAGTTTTAAATAAACCCACTGAACAATGTATGTAGACCTATCTCTCTATAGAACCACGTCTACATCAAGTACGACAAGCAGTCTTCTGCACCTGTTTTAATTTTTCAAACCAAGGCCAGTGTTGGTCTCACTCTTCCGTCTTGCGTTTTTTCTGATTGGGTTGGGTGATGTCGGTCTCGACCAGCGAGGAGCGGCCCCGTTTGTGTAAAATGCGGACGTGGTTCTGGTAGATGGAGGTGTCGCGATGTTGACCCGGTTCGTGGGTGATGAACAGGCAGGTGCGGCGGTCATCCTCCTCGCACCAGTCTCGAAGGGTTTGCTGCACCGATTGAATGCCAATCTGATCCATGGACGTGCAGGATTCGTCCATCACCAACAGTGGGAACGATTGGCTGGACATTTCGCGCCAGGCCATGAACGAGGCCAACTGTGCCCTTCGCCACTGTCCTCCCGACATGATGCCGGCATGTTTGGCACACTCGACCCGCCGCACCAATCTTTCCTTCGAGTCAAAGTAGGCTTTCAATGCAATGTCGTCGGTGTTAAAGAATTTCTGCAGCCACTGGGTCGTCACCGCGCTTAATTTCTGAACCGCGTACTCCATGGCGTAGGTCTGGATGCCCCGTGGTCCCAACCAACCGACCATTGCTTTCAGATTTTCCTCCGTCTTCTGCGCCTGAAGTTGTTGCTGTTTCAATTCGCCCGATTTTTGTTCCAATCTGTCGAGCTGTTCTCGCGACACAATGACGGGGCACGTGGTGTTCTTCAATTTCTCCAATTGCCGAGTGTCGATGGCCACCGTCTGTTCCAACATCTTGTACATTTGCTGGGACAGTCGGTACGTGTTCAACAAGTGAGTGTACTGCTGGGCCGTCTCCAATTTGGCCGTCATCTCCACCAATTCTTTGGTGTACTGTGCGATGCTGGTGTCGAACTGGACCAATTGTTTGGCGTGTCGTTGGTGTTGGGCATTCTCGGTCGCCTTTGCCAAACAGAGTTGGGCCTGTTTGGCCTTGTGTTGGCCCTTTTCCAAACTGACCTGTGCTTGGTCCTGTGCTTGCTGCAATTGAACCAATTGGGTGCCGTCCACCTCAAAGGGACGGTGGCATGTGGCACACTCTCCCGCCGAGTGAAAGTGCTGCAGTGCCCGTCTGGCTTGGTTGGACATGGCTACTTGGTCACGGTACTCGCTGGTCGCCTCGGTGTGTTTCCGTTGCAGTTCTGTCACATTTTCCACAGCGGCTGGGATCGGATCTGGTACTGCTGGTAGTTGTCCCTTTCTGGCCTGTTCCGTGGCCAACTGATTTCTTTTTCTCTCCACCTGCGACTTGATCGCGTGAACATTGTCAACAACGTCTGGTCTGGTGGGTACTCGACAACTGGCCAATTTTTCGGTCGAGGTTGCCAGGTCATCGACGGCCAGTTGTATCGACGTTTGATGGTTCGCCACCCATGTTGCTCGGGCCTGTTGCTGTTGCCCATAGAACTGTTCGGCACTGCCTCGTTCCTGTTCGGTGGTGCGCCATGCTTGGCCGATGCTGTGCACGTCCGACTTGGCATTTTTGAACCGAGTCTTGGCTTTGTCGTAGAGCGCCAACCAGACGTCCATGTTGGCAAAGGGACTTATTTCGTGCTTGGCTGCCGTGTCGCTGGCGTCCAACCACCGAGGCACTGACATCTGGCTCCAAACACTGTTACGGAGTAACCAAGCGTGCAACCCCCCCGCCGACAACTCCAACCCAAACAAGTCGGTAGCAATGGCTTTCTGCGTGGCCGAAATGGTGGAGCGGGTACAGTCTTTGTTGTCGATGGTCAGCGACAGATGGTGTTTGTTTTGCGCGTTCAGAGTCCTAGTAATGCACCAACTGGACGTCGTTGCCCCCACAGTCCCCGACACACGGACCTGAGCTACATCGGCCCCGTTGTGCACCACATTCCCCCCAAAAGACAAGGTGCCCCGCCCGTCGATCATGCCGGTACAAGCCCAGAGCCACGCCCCAGAAGCCAACATGGACTTGCCAGCGCCGTTGGAGGCGTCTTTCGAGTCGTTGCACTCTCCCGAAATCAGGGTGAAGCCCTGGCCTTCCAATGCCAATGAGACTTGTCCTTTAAACGGGCCAAACCCGTCAATGTTGAGACGGATGGGTCGGACATCGGCGGCGCTACAGTTTTGCTGTCCTGGTGGATGTTCTTTCAGCCACTGGCAGAGTTGTGTCCAAGCATTGGACGTGGTCTCGATGCCTGATATCTCACCGTAGGACTGCAAGAGTTGTTGTGGACTGTCCTGCTGTTTGAGTCGAGTGGTGACCGTCGTGATCTTTTTTTTGACTTGAACAGTAATTCCCCTTTCTTCCAATGTCCCGACCAATGCCATGACATGGTCCGTGGCCGCCGCGGTGACCGAGACCCGGTCCTGTGGTTTCAGTAGATGGCTCTGAGCCAATAATTCCTGGGTGGTCCATTTGTACTGGTGGGGTCCAATGTCGATGGGTATACATTCTCGCACTTGATACGACCCATCAAGCACGACCAATGCTTTGTGGTCACCCGCTTCGGACAAGGTCAATTGGTAGGGTGACCCCAAATAGCGAATGTTGCCGTGTACCTGGGGGGTATGGTAGTGCCCCGTGTAAATGGGTTTGTCGGTCGGAAAGTCTTCTTGTTTGAGACCTTCGGTGGAGATTTTGGTGGGGTTTAATTTAAACCCAATGATGTCAAAATGACCAAAAATCACGTCCACCTCTGGGTGCTGGTGCAGGATTTGTGCCACTGTGTTGTTGCATCGCCTCCACGGCACCCACAACTGACGGTTCACCACTGTTGGCACGTCCAACACTGTGATGTGAGGTGAGGCATACTGAAAGGGAGTGAGGCCGTGTTCAGTTTCGGAAGCGTCAAAGTAATCATGGTTGCCGGGGATCATGACCATGGGCACGGACCATTCCGTTTCAAAAAAACGCATCAATTCGTTTAAAATGTCCACGGGAAGCGTACCTTTGTTGTACACATGGTCAAAGAAATCCCCTAAAAAACATACCGCCACACCTCTGGATTGTGCTTCGGAATGGACTCGTCGTAATACTTGGAGACAAGTTTGAAACGTTTTTTTACTCAAGTGCAAATCAGAAAACAATAACATTAGTAGCAATTACGGATATTCAGAATGAATGTTTCAATGAATGTTTCAATAATATCTTATGTTCAAAGTATTTATGCTGTATTTAAGCTGTGGGTATATTTGGATTTTCGATTTGAATCTTGAATATTTACAATTTTTTTGCAAAAGATTTGTATTTAAGGACACAACCTATTTACTAAATGTCACTGATATTATTTGCTGTTTGTCTAGTAATATATGCAATGACAGAACAAGTGTTTGGTCAACAAACATTTACAAAAGCTTGTGAACCAGGTGAATACTCAAATGATGGTTTGACCTGTAAAACATGCGACCTTGGGAAATACAACACGGATCAAGTATATGCAACATCCTGCACTGAATGCGCCCCTGGGAAACATTCCATCAGCGCTCTTGAATGTGAGACATGTGCATCAGGGAGCTACAGCAACAGTGGAAGCTCAGTGTGTACCGAATGTCCGGGTGGTTATTCTCAAAATATAATTGGTCAAAGTGCATGCAAAGAATGTCAGTCCGGCCAATCAACAGCCAATTACGCAAGTAAACAATGCACACACTGTTCATCAGGAAAATATCAGAACGAAAATGCTCAATCGCGGTGTCTTGACTGTCCAAAGGGGTGGCAACAGAGGATGCATGGCTCCATTAGTTGCACAGAATGCAGAGTGGGGACATACTATTTAAAGAATGGTGGAACACCCGCATGCTTAAATTGTAACATTGGAAAATATCAAAACGAGATTGCACAACAAGAGTGCAAGTATTGCCCTCTAGGATTTTCCAGTGTAAAGGAACAGTCGTCGTTTTGTGGCAAATGTCCCAAAAATGTAGAGAGCACTGAACCGCTCTGTTATGGGTGGGGTCTTTATAATTCTACTGAGTATGTACCCTGTCCACAAGGAACATATCGATACGAAATTTCCACAACAACATGCATAGATTGTCCTCTCGGGTCTATCTCTGCAAAGTACAAGGCTACAGAGGGTTATGACATTTGTCGAACTTGTACAGGGGGTACTGGTGTCAATATTGACAAAACATTGTGTGTGGATTGCCCTGTTGGAATGTACAGCAGCAATGGTATTTGCAGTCGTTGTGCACTTGGTAAATTTTCCAATAGTGTTGGTGCCTCTGCCTGCCTTGATTGTTTGGTGGGTACCTATAGCAATGCCACCACCAATGCCACCAATGGTATTTGTGACTCTTGTCCCCAGGGTTGGTCTACCAACGGGGTTACAGGTGCTGACAAATGTGTCACCTGTACAGGTGGATTCAAATCACATGTCAAGCAGGGCAGTTGTACACAAAACTGTCCTGACAAGTCTATACTCTCCACGGATGATGTATCTAAATGTGACACGTGTGGTGTAGGTCAACAGTACGATGGTAGCAATTGTGTAAACTGTCCCATTGGTTTTTACAAGGATGTTTCTATGCCATTTTGCAGTCTGTGTCCACAATGGTCTGTCAGTTCAAACAGTCGTGGTAAGTGTATGTTGTGTGCTGAGGGCAGTATACCTAAAGACAATATCTGTCAGGCCTGTCATGCAGGCATGTATCAACAGTACCAAGAAGAAACAAGAACGAACATCTGTGTACAATGTCCTGCAGGATTTATGCAATCAAGCCCGGGCACTGCAATCTGTACGTCCTGTGATGCAGGCAAGTACCAACTTCTCTTAGGACAAATATCCTGCAACTTTTGTGACCCTGGTATGTTCCAGGCAGAGGCATCAGGGACAAGCTGCCGTGGCTGTCCAGATGGACATATCTCCACACAAGGGTCTGCAGCATGTACAATGTGCACCAATGGCAAAGGAACTAGTGGAAATTTTTGTAATGATTGTGTACCAGGAAAGGGGTCATTGAATGGAGTGTGTGATGATTGCCCTGTCGGCAAACATTCAATCGCACGATTGTGTGAACCGTGTAGTGCTGGTAAAAGTCAACAAACGACCGGTCAGACATCCTGTAACGATTGCGACACAGGTCGTTTCAGTGCCATTGGGGCGACATCGTGTAGTAAATGTGCTGCTCGTACTCACTCCCCTGACAACGGTGCATGTGTCAATTGTATGGATGGTCAATATCGTGGGGTGGATGACCCAGAAGACCACTGTTTCACTTGCCCCCTTGGTTTAAAGGCTGTCTACAGTGATTTAAATACTATTTCCTGTGAAGAATGTGCACTGGGCAAAAAGGCAACTGGAGAATTATGCACTGATTGTGATATTGGTTTTTTTGGAGAGGCAGGTGTTTGTGTCTCTTGTCCATCTGGATATTACCAGGATTCAACAGGTCAGGGAGCATGTACTAAATGTGGTTCTTTTAAATATTCGACAGTTGGCAGTATCGATTCGGCCTCATGCAAACTGTGTGGCAATGAGTATACAATTGTTGAAAATGGTTTATGTCAGGTATGCCCATACGGCAAAATTTATGGCGGAGCCTCCCATTTGATTGGAGATTGTCAGCGGTGTTTAGACGGGACGGAGGTTGCAAGCAAAACTACTTGCAAACAATGCGGCAAGAACGAGTTTAGTGTTCAAGGGGAATATTGCCAAACATGTCCTACTGGTTTTGCGAATAAAGCCAGTGGTTCTAGTAGTTGTATCAAATGCGTTGCCGGTGAGTGCAATGGTGTCTGTCCAGAGGGTGGATACTTATCAGAAGGCATTTGTAAAAACTGCCCATTGGGATATGTCTCTATGGGAGGTTACCAAAACAAATGTTTCGAATGCACAAAAGGAACGTACCAAAGTGTTCAAAGCAAGAGCGTCTGTGCATTGTGCAGCCCAGGTTATTATTCAACAGTTGGTGCTAACAACGACTGTCAAGCGTGTCCCAAAGGCCAATACCAAAATGAGGAGGGTCAGAGTGGCTGTCAGGATTGTACGCCAGGTAAATACAATCAATTCTCAGGCCAACCTGTATGTGATACTTGTCTGTTAGGAACGTTTACAGCAGATTTTAAAAGCATCAACAGTGTTTGCAAAGAGTGTCCAGCAGGAAAAAAGGGGGTGTTCGGTGGGAAATGTGCAGATTGTCCAGAAGGTTCTTGGCAGGATCATTCAGGTAAGTTGGACTGTAACAAATGCGATGGGGGCGGTGTGCCCTACTCTAAAGCCCAGTCAACAAAAGCAAGCGACTGTTTTGACATTAACGGCATTGTCAGTTATGTGTTTGGTATGAAGGACGATGGCAAGGTTAGTCAGACATTGGACACTGATTGTGAAATCCGCCCCAATATGGTGTTGCTGTGTCCCGGTTGTACATGCAACGATAATGTGCGGGACGGGTTTTGGGCAGGACCTGTGTGCAACGAATGTCGACGGGGTTATGCAGGGGGTCGAGTCGGAAAGTGTTTGATCAAATGCCCTGGCTATGACGGTGTGCACGACTCCACTATGTGCAACGGCAACGGCAAATGTTGGTATGGCAAGCATGGCAGTGGTGAATGTCTATGTGGCGGTAAAAACATTTTGGACTCGACGAGCGATAACGTGGTGGTCAGTGTCAAAACTTGCCCTGCTGGACAAAGATGCCCAGGATATGGCACTGATGTTGCAATCAATGAACAGTACAAACCATTGTACTATCTCTTGGAATATAGACAATATTCGGTGTTTGTGTTGCAACTGAGTACACACACCCCAAAACGTGGCCATATGTGGTTTGAACGGTATTCGCCCCAGAACATTTATGAAAATGTCTGTTCCAGTTGCGTTGGCAAGTACGATGGAACGACATCCACTGAAATTGGTTACTTTGATTCACAAAATAACTACGCAAGATTCCAAAATAAACTCCAATTGGAAAATGGTTTTCACGGTGAAAATTGCCAATATGAATGTGCGGCCTGTTTAAACAATGGCAGGTGTTTAAACACACCTCACTCCTTTTACTACAATTATGGACTTGAAACTGTGGAAAGTTTGTCTCAACAAGTTTTCGTGCCACAGACCCAATGCATTTGTTCTTCCAGTATTTATGATGGAGATGCCATGTGCTGTCCCCATGGTTTTGAACCGTACGTGTACTTTGGCAAGCGGGGTGTGAAACCGTATTTTCAGTACACCTCACTCCCATTTATCACCAACATTGTCAACCGACAGTTGCCTTACTGGACTGACGAAGATTTGTGGTTGAAACCTGGATACGCCCCTTCTTATTTTTCGAACGGGACCATTCCTGTCTCGAATATCAACAATATGTACGGCAATTCCGAGCAGATTGTGCAAAAAATATACGAAACAGTAGGACCATACACCAAGCATACTTTTTACGGTAATGAAAGGGACATTTGTCGAGCATGTCCTGGGTTGTTTGGCAAGGGTGTCACATCAAGGTCCGTCGTGTTGAACACTGCTTCGGAAGCAGAGGACTTTTGGTGGGATAGCGCTGCAGAGGGTAAAAAATGCAATGGCCTTGGTGTCTGTGATTTTTATTCTAAGCCAATAGAATCGGATGTGTTGTTTATGGGTGAGTACAGAACAGACAACAGTACCAAATTCAAACTCAATCGAAACTATACTTCTTGTCGGGACAATGTCAACAACAATACAAAACACACCAACAAAGTAGAATTGTCGGAATGCATTCGTCAAGCTGTTGATTCAAAAGCTACTGCCTTTGTTTATTCAGAACCTTACAAATTTATTTGGGATCAGTCGACAATGCCAAAAAGCGGGCAAAAAAGCAAATTTCCATTTGCGGTCCGGACAAATGTGATGAACAGACGTGGATATATATCCACAATTGAGGAAGGTGAACGATGGTACGAGATCGTTTCAGCTTCCACTGACCACAATTACATACCAACTCCCGATCCCAACGGTGAACACACTTTTCACCCCTGGAAAGAAAAAGATTGTCAAATGGTCACCAGTGAGTGTATCATGACAGTCAAACTGGAATACAATCTGTACAAAGTAGGTCAAACTGGACAAGGGGACGAACGATTAGATGGGGCCTCTTTTGACAGATTTGACACTTGTCTGACCTATGACGATGGAAATTTCAAAACAGTAATAGGCAATTACGTTACCAAAAAATACGAGAATGGTCAAGACCCATTTTTGGGTGGTCACTGCCCCAAGGGTCATTTCTGTACCGCTACTGGTATCGGGACTAGTACAGTAGGTTACAAGGAAGCCTGCCCCCCAGGGTATTTTCAACCGGAACTAACACAATCCCGAACTGGTTCTGACATTCGTTGCAGTCAAATGGACACCAGTCATGCCAACTGTACCGAAAACTCGGCCACTAAGAGAACTGATTACGTTGACAAAATATGTAAAAGATGTCAACCCAATGAATATGCACCAGAGGGGTCTTCCGCATGTACTGCATGTCCTGCAGGACGGGTTAAGAAACTGTCGGGAAATATAGATGATGAGGACAAGAAATATATGTACAACATTCCAATTACACTCTCTGGTACATACTGGTACTACATTGAAGACGAAACAGGGTTTGAAATGTCGGATTGTGCATTGGTACCAAACGGAATCATTCATGTACCAGAAGCTGACAAATTCATGACCGCTGAAGACCACCGATTCCTGCCTGTGTTTCCTTGTCCGTTCGCCTACTCTTCTCCACCAGGGACATACGTGATTGATGGCCATGATGAGGTGACGAGGCTATTGCAAAAACGAACAAATGTAATTCGAGCACCTTTTGCAAATGTTTACACAGAGCTAGGCGACGAGTTTGCTAAAGTAATGAAAGAGTTTGCCAAAGACCATTGCTTCGTTTGTCCTTCTAGCTCAATCACTGGTCATGGGTCTACGACTTGCACAACCTGTTTTCAAGACAGGACTGCCTTTTCAACCAAAGAAATCATCACATCTATCGTGGAACACACAACAACCAAATTCAATGACCGGACTATTGGAGTTGGAACGCAATTGGCAGGACTGCCTGTCACACATAAAATTCGGGTTGGTCAGGTTCTTCCATCCCACACTTGGATTTTAGGTGTGATAGATAGAGAGAATAGTGCGTCTGACATAATTTATTTAAAGATGGTAAAAATCGTGATCGCACATACAGACGAGGGAGTAGACACTTTGGTTGAAAAGGCAGCAAGTAAATTGCAAATAACACCAACGTTAGCAACATGTCAAGATCCAACAACATTTAGTGAAGTGTGCTTCACACAGGGTTCAAATGAAGTAGTCGGGTCTTTCTCTGTTACACTTGTGACTAGACTCATCACAAGTTACGACCACTGGAATGGGGGAAAACAATTTGGCAATGTGCCAGTCCTTGACAATACTGTTGTCAAGGACATTGTGGTGGGGTTGGAGGTAATCACAAGAGAACAAGTCTCAATCGCACAAATATTGGGATACTGCAATTATAATTTTCCTGATTACATTGGTATAATTGTCAACAAACAACAAGTCACAGATGATTTTAAACAAACATGTATTGAATCCGTAAGCACCAGTTGCATCACAGATGGTTGTTCACACACAAACATCCGCCTGAAAAAAGATGGGAATTGGACGACAGAGTATCCATTATGCTTGGGGTGCGAATCAGGAAAGAGTAACAATGTCGAAATAGTAGGTCAATGCGTCGATTGTGAACGCGGTTTTTTCACATCGACCATGGAAGAGGCATCTGGAACAGATTGTAAACCATGCAGACCGGGCTATTATGCGGATAAGACTGGTTCGAAGCAGTGCACCGCTTGTCCACGAGGTTATAGCCAGCCCAACGATGGGCATATCAACTGCATTGGGTGTGTGAAAGGGCACTATCAAGATAAAGATGGACAACCTAGTTGTGAAACATGTGCGATTGGTCAATACATGACGGAAGATAGATCCGTAGTCGCGTGTAAGCAGTGTACAAAGGGTACAGTATTTGATGGCACAACGTCTGTTTGCAGAACCTGTAATAGAGAAAATGGGTACATGGACGAAATTAACAATGTTGATGGATCGTGCAAAACATGTCTGTCTGGTTTTGAATGGGTATCACCAACGGAACCATGCAGCCAATGCTTGACAGGAAAGAAGGGGCAAGGGGGGGAATACGAATGCATCAAGTGTGGCAATGGTCATTACACCAGTCAACGGGGGCAAACGGATTGTAAACAATGCCCAACAGGGTGGCATCAAGTCGCCAGTGGCGCAATCTCTTGTACAAAATGCGAGGTAGGTAAATTCCAAGACTCCATGGGAAACCAAGACTGCAAAGCGTCCAACCCTGGGTACGAAGCTACGTCTGAAGGTTTGAGCAAAGAAACCCCATGCGATCCAAATTATTATAATGGCAACTCGAAGGGTGTTTGTTCTATGTGCCTCTCAGGGCACGACACAAGAGGTAAGGCCGCGCAAACCGATTGCCATGCATGCGATCCTGGTCAATACACAAGAGGATATAGCGTCCCATGTAGAGATTGCGATACTGGTCAATATCAAGTTAACAATGCGGCTTCCGATTGCACTGTTTGCCCTGGACCCAAACTAACAACCTGGAGTGAGGGGTCAATCGCGTGTAACGACGAATGTGCCAGTGGTGAGATTGTCAACCACGACAGCGACGGCCATGGCCCAGAGGGCGTCGATGACGGTGCTTGTTACGCATGTCGGTACGAAGGTGGGCGGGAAGGCGAACACACATGTTACTGCGCCTATCATAATAACTGTTTTGTTAAAGCTGTTTCCGCTGCAATATGTTTATTTGGAGTTTGTTTGTAGCATTACAGGTTATAGAGTTTACATATCAACAAATTTCCTTTTTTTACTTTCTACATATGCGTTTCTCTCCTTCTCTTGCCTGACCCATGTCAAAACTCGTTTGTCTTTGATATCGGCCTCCCTGTCTTCGTACCACTGCAGGGTTTCCTGATGCCGTGCCATCCAGACGCACCTATTTTCGTCCATGACCAGGTCCACCATGCGGGGTCGATTGCATCGGTCCATGTACATGACCCCGCATGTATTGCACAGCGATGATGTGCCACATGGTCCGGGTCTCCATGTACTGGCCACGTGTGTGCCGCAACGTGTGCAGGGTAATTTCTGCCTCGACATCATTTTTTTCGACACTGCATTGTGGTTGTAATATTCCTGCACTATCAGACCTACGATTGTGTCGATGTCGACTTGCATAATGGATGAGATGCACCCTGTCCTTGTTGTGCATTGTTTCATTTGGACATATGCACAACATAGAAGTAAAATTTATGCCTATTATTTTGACTTGAGAACTTCACACATTGATTTATTCTGAAACACATACTCTAACGATTTGCTCGCTTCCAACGACCATTTTTTGTAAAACTGTTTGCCAATCTTCGGTCTTCTACAATTGTCCCAGGCGTCCTTGGCCGCACTGTCCGAAAAGAACACTGTCAATGATGTCGGTTCTCTCTGTACTTTGATCCTTCTCCAACCATGGTACAAATAAAGTTTGTAACAATTGGAGTGTTCTTGTCCTAACGCAAACTGAAATGTTCGGTGTTTAAACATGCCGATATGGTGTTTTTCATCATCCTCCTTGGCTACTGTTGAATGCAATGGGTCTTCCAACCATTTATCATTGGTGTCGCGCGCATACACATACCAAGTTGTAGTAATTAGTGCGCCCATATTGCTTGCTTCAACCTCATTTAAATACCGTGAAAATATTTGCAATGCTGAACACATTTTTCACAAATCCTACTTCAAAAAATCAACTATTCACCTCATATTTGAATATTATTTACACAACCTGTTGTAATGGACCATCACAATGCCAAAGCTTGTCTGTCTCCGTCGTTCTACCCGCCATGGCCTTCGTCGTTCTATCCGTGTCAAACCAAAGAAGTTGCGTCGCCGCCGTCAGCCCAAACCAGTGAAAGACTCGTACGACCGTGACTTGGGTGGTTACAAGTGGGTGTCTGCGCATCAAGATAGGAAGTGGCACGGCACCAAACGGTCTCAACAACAATTGAAAGCGGAAGAGCGATTGTGTCAACACTTGAAACGAAAAGCAACCTCTGTGTCTGACATTGGGTACGCAGTCGATAGTTTTTTTGTCGAGGAAGATATGGGTGAAGTTACACCGCCCGAAGAGACAGACGCCCTCTTTGCATGCGCGGACGCCTGTTCCAGTGACGAGTCCGACGAGTCCGACGAAGAAGAGTGGTCGGAATCATGGGAATAAATGTAGACCACATCACGACTGTAACAAAAAACTTATTCTTTACTTCTTTTATGTAACACGTGTTAAATACATGGATATGGACGAATGGTGGTTCGATATTGTCTCAGACGGCGTAACTGTTGATCCAATTGTTTTAATTCTTGTTGTGTTTCTCTTTGTGATGCATATTCTTGGGCAATCTGTTTTTGAAGGGATGACTTCCTTTGTTTGGTTCTATCGTCCAAATGTTGGATTTCAGATTGGTGTTTCAGTTTCTGTAACTCTTTGTTACTCTGTTGAACCTCGTCGGCATACTTAGCTCGTATGCCGGACAATTCCGAGTATTCTTTTTTGAGTTGTTCGATTTTAATTACCATCTGTCGGTCCCGTCTCTCTATAGCAGCAAGTTTTGCCACGTCGATAGTGCGTTCAATTTTTTGGTTGCAGTGCCATGGTTGCAAACAACGTTTGTGTACACTACCTAACGAGTTTCCAAGAAATTCAATCGCTGCTGCCACTTCTTTAATGTCTTCGATCTGGTTGCAAATCGTCTTCCACCGGTCGTAATCCATATCTACTAAATATTTCAACGCAATATCGGGTTGTTTATCTTTTACTCTCAAAGCATATCTGAATTGTTGCAGCCACGAACTTCGACTCATTATTGTAAATTCTGCCGGCACAAATTGCTTCAGCATTTTTGCACTCAAAAATTTGTCATTTATATATGCTTTTTTCTCTGTTTGTGTAGTATAAAAAGTGTTCGCCTGAGAACTGTATGGATCAGATTACACAGTCGTTGTCTGACCTGACCTTATTTGTCGACGATTCCTCGCAATCGTCCGACTCTACTTCCCGCATGACTTCTTTGGTACACACTTGCCGTTTGTTACACCATCGGAATGAACAGCTCTGTCGGGAAAATGAAAGTCTGAAAAGACAGGTCCATTGTCTGTTAGAGACTGTTCGTGCGGTTGTGGCAGAGCCGAATGTTTGTGTGCCCAACTGGATTAAATAAATCCAGTCTCATACTTTGCATTTATTTGATTTATTCAATACAGTATATAAGAATCAATCCCTTCAAACAATCATGTCCGAAGATTTAGCAGTTGATGTTGGGTTAACCCGGGACTCTTCGGATTTTAAAAAATTTGTGGATGGAGTGGACAGTATACTGGAGTATGGGTGTACATCAGTGACTCGGGTTGTTCAGGACATTGTGGACAAATGCCACACCTCTGAACTCGACATTGCTCGGCAAGTTATTCGTGCCTGTGCGTCGCCTACCTCAAACAAGCGCCAAAACAAACTAAAATGGTGGGAAACATATCAAAGGACCATGTCGTCAACACGTCAGCCTCGCGACCAGCAGAGACGACCTCGCGACCAGCAGAGACGACCTCGCGACCAGCAGAGACGACCTCGCGACCAGCAGAGACGACCTCGCGACCAGCAGAGACGACCTCGCGACCAGCAGAGACGACCTCGCGACCAGCAGAGACGGCGCCGGTCCATGTCCCCCCTATTTCAACGCCCGCGTTCTCCGACCAGCAAGCGCTGCCTCAGTCCACGGTCTGGCCAGTTCGGTCGTCCACATCCCTACGAACAAAATCGGAGTCACAAACACCGACCCATGCATCTTTCCTTTGAACGACCAACCTCTGTTCGTTCAAGAGATACCTACAACCGTGATGACAGAGATTACGACGACAACCTCCGGAGAGAGGAGAAAAGAAAACGAACCATGTCCCCCTTGTTTGATCCCGACAGTGATGTCCCGACATGGCCGCGGTCCAAAAGACGTCGACAACAGTGAACATACTTTGTTTGTTTACAGCAATTAACAACATAAATAATAATCTATATATCTACCACCACTTTTCGATGTATTTGCCCTTTTCCGTCACAGCATGTGTCTCCATCCCATTCAAATTGTGAGGTTCGTTGTCCACCACTTTTTGCTGTGGATTTCCATCGTCGTCGATATAGTGCACTGTTGAACCAGGACAGTGTGAGGGCAGGTGGAGAGGACGAACAGCGCAACGGCGAAGCACCCCCGAATCAAATCCCTTCCGCAACACAAATGGGAATTCTCTGTTCATAAAAGGCAGAATTGCACTAATCGTTGAAATGGGCTGCTGGTCTGCATGTGTATAGGGACAGTCGGAAGTGTTGTGGTCACACTTTTGACAGCCTTTGACCCGACTGGGGAGTGGAAACACCTTGCTAGTGTACATTTGTTGAATATCTCGACAGGGAAGCCAACGAATTGGGTAGATAGCTTTCCCACAGCAGGACCACCGACCATCTTGTTGAACGAATCCAGGATGTTGCCAACATTCTAAATTCCCCATGGAATCCAAAAGGTTAAACTCGGCCCCGCATGTCCGACACAGCCAAGATTTGCTAGCCACGTCAAAGGCGGATTTTATTTCGTTCTGAGTAGAGTACAGAGTGACTGACGGAATGCGCTGTTCAGGTCGTGCCATGTTTGAACAAGTGCTTGCAATGTATATAGTGCATTTGCAATATTATGTCATTTGCATACCCAACATATAATAATCATATATGTGTAAAAAATTAGTATAAACCATGGACAAACATAATAAAATGTCTCGTACTTCTACTCAAAAATTGTCGGTTTATGGTTTTTGCATGTTGTTTGCTGCAGCATTGGTTGGCTTGTTTGCCATGTCTATCGATTATTTCGTGGTAAGCATTAACAATATTATTGTGCCTTGTCAACATGATTCAATTTGGATCAACGGCAAATGTGTCTGTGAAAATACCAAAGGAATTTTTGGTGGTGAATTTTGCGAAACTTGCCAATGTGAACATCTGGGTCTGTGTCGCATGAGCAGAGACGGTGCCGTGGATACGCGATGGGGTTGTCAATGCCCCAATCACCAAAAATGGGTCGGCATCATCTGCAACAAATGTTACACACGTTCGGCGACCACCGATACCTGTGTAGGTGATTGTCTGGAACACCACTACGGCTCAAAATGCAACACGTTTTGCCAGCCCGACACATTGTCCGCGTTGGACAGCACCAAGTGTGCCGAAATCACTGCTGGAGGTGGCGTGTGCAACGCCTGTAATGGTCACGGGTCTTGTACCACAACTGGTAGTTGCGACTGTGACCCCGGATATTTTACTGCCCGAGACGGGAGTCAATGCACCCTGAGTTGTGACAACTGTCCTCAAGACCGTGGGGTGTGCCAATCCATTGGGGGGTCTCTACAGTGTGTGTGTAACAATAACTATTTTGGTACGAATTGCGAACAGTCCTGTGGTTCCTCCAACAACCTTCCATGTTCGGGCCACGGAAGTTGTCAAATCAGCAACGAACGAGGGTTGGAATGTGTCTGCAATCCTCACTACATTGGCGACGACTGTTCGACTGTGTGTCCTGGTCGCATGGAACTGTCGTCGCCTTGCAGCGGCCATGGCACTTGCGAGTTCGACACCATCGTTTCGGACCAAGACAGTCCACTGGCCAAGTGCGTCTGTGAAAGCCCCTGGTCCACTTTTGATTGCGGTTGCGTCGACGAATACACTTGCAACGGGCACGGAACGTGCAATCCCAACTACGACGGCACGAATAACATCTGCGACTGTCTGGACGACGACGATCCCCATCGTCACTATGGCGGGCAACATTGTGAAAGATGTCAGGACAATTGGTGGGGCAGTCGGTGTCAATTGTATTGCGACCCTCACGGGCCCACCTCCACCAATAATGTGGACAATGAGGTGGGTTGCAACGGCCATGGCTCCTGCATCATCAACAACAAGGCAGCGGTCGAGACAATCACCTGCGAATGTCAATCCAATTACGAATCTAAAAATCAATGTGCGGAGTGTAAGGAAACGTATTACCCAAAAGTCCATACTTACAATAGTACCGGTTTCGTCATGGGTCGTTTGATCATCCCCCCTGGTGCAGAACACTGTTCCGTGCCCTGTTCGCGTGACAACGAATGTCATTCCAAAGGAATGTGCAACACCAATTACGACACGACGAATGCTCAGTGTGAGTGTGACCAAAATGGCAAAAAAAAACAGTTTGATACATTGGATCCTGACATTGGTTGTTCCGCCTGCAAACCCAACTGGTATCCCAACGATTTGTCGGACAGTGCCACACGCTGTACCCGATACTGCGCCGCGACTGGAACTCTCGACAAGCTCGACAACCTCAACATCATCCGTTTTGGGACGGACTTGACGTTACAAAACGATGTTGTGGCACAACAAGTGTGTACCAGTACTGTTGACAACGACGGTCCGTACCAAGTGAATCCGAATTGTCATGTCTGTTCAAACAACGGGGTCTGTGACAGTGAGGGAGCATGCAGTTGTAACGACGGCACAACTGGTTCGTACTGCGAGATTGACTGCGGCATGACCAACGGAAAAGCGGCCTGTTCCGGCCACGGGAAATGTATCAGAGACGAATTGGAGATGTGGTTTTTCCCCAACACCGACAACTACCGATGCGAGTGTTTGCCGTACGACCCGTACACTTCTGAAACTCGGCAAAATTTGGCCAAACAGGGCTTCCAAGTAGATCCTCCTCCTTCCGCCAACTACTTTGGCAAATATTGCGACTACCATTGCCCCACTTACAATTCCGAAATCTGTGCTGACCGCGGCAGTTGCGACACTCAAGTGGCCACAGACACGAATGGAATGACCAAAACATGCACCGACGATACTGACTGTCGGAACATCACGGGCCTCGAGGACGCCTTTTGTGCCGTGTTGTCCACGCCATGGGATTCCATTACACCTCGATTCTTTTCTTCCGGGGCCGAGTCGGCTGGATATCAAAAATGTACTTCCACCGATGGCAGTTCTTGCATCGACGCCATTTACAGTGTGGATTGGGGTAATTTTTGCGTTCAAATGTTGAACGGGTGGTACCCCAACGAGTTGAACACTGCCGAATGTGCTTTTGACGATGACTACCGAGTCAAAGTGGAAGACTACTTTATGAATGTCTACAAAGACGACAAGACTTGGTGTGAAAATGCACTGGAAGAGTTGACACCGTTCAGTGACGACGAAAGCAACACGTGCACCAAAACGTCTCATCCCAACGATGAAAACTTTGAAACAGAACAAATACTGTGTCATAGTTTTGAATTACAAAGTTCTTGCTCCAACGACGACAAGTGTGTGTATGACCAAACACTGTCCTACATCTACAACACCGACATCGATTGCGCCGCCAGCAGTCCGGACGACTGCAATGGACCTTGTCGGTTAGATTCCAACCAGGTCTGCAAGACAAAAACATACTGTCGAGCCAAAAACTGCCAGGACGCCATTATGGAAACTTCTTTAGAGTCCTTGTGCTTTGACCTGGAGGTACAGTGCCCGGGTAAAGAGAAAGAGATGACACAACAGTGCTCCAAAGGATTGCATCAACTCCGAAATTCGACCGAACATCTCGGATTAGATATGAGCAGCACTGATATATTTTTTATTTGTGCAATGTACGAAAATAGCCATAGTCCATTGGACATTGAGGACAGCACCCCTGGGAGCATCACCATCGATGGTATCATGGATGTCATGGGCAGACAAGTCCCTGTCGAAGCGTACCGTTCCGCCGTCCTGTTTGGACGCACTTCCGATGATCAGTGTGTCCTCCAACCCACTGCATTTGACGATTTTTGCCTGGATCACCTACAGTCAGTCCTGCACGAGCCCACATGGTATCAAAACGAACAGGACGGGTGGTTTTTGCCGTGGCGGTTGAAGTGCGGAGAGTACACCACCCTGTGGGAATCACACACCTTGGCCAAAGCACATCAGACACTAGTGATGATCGACACCAACTTGGATTGTGCTGCGCCGACCGAAGTGGAAGAGAGAACACAACAACCATGGTCGATGGAATGTCTCTCGGACCTGGACAGTCAATCTCTGACGACTTACCGCGTTCACGACACCTTGTTTCCAACCCCGTCGGCCCATATGGGGTGCACATTGCACGAAAATGTAGAGGAAGCCCGCTGGGGTCAGCAACAATGGACCCACAGTGACATTGAAAACATTTTTCAGCAAACGTGTCTTAAATCGTCCGAGTCACCCGCAATCCCGCCCGTTCCTAGTGTACGAAATTTTTGTGATACATTTCACCCGTGTGGAGACAACAAATGTACTGTGTGTACGGAGGCCAACTGCGGCTATGTTGAATGTGACCACTCCATGCTGCAACCAGTCTGCGGGGATGCTGGTGTCACTTGTGGACATAATGGCAAATGCATTTCTCAAGACCTATCAAAACCCAACATGTACAAGTGCCAATACACCGACCCTGGATTAGACCTGGCTTCGTTCCAGACTCTATTAGAGCCTATTGTAGTGCAACATCAACGGTACAAAGACATCAACTGGCTAGAAAAATGTTCCCATGTCACGAGTCGGTTGTTGGAGACCGAACAATTGGATGCTTTGGATACCAACTGGTTTTCGGATGAGTCTCGAGTGCAGTGGGTGGCACCAGGAAAATATTTGTTTAAAAAAGCAGTGTTGAAGGCTGATGCGGAGATCACAATGAAAGTCGACCCGGACTCGCACGACGAAGCGATGTTGCGTGTGACCTGTGATGGTACAGTGAGTCTGCACAACAGTAGCGACTGGACTCAGAAACTTGTGGGTACATGTACCCTGGAAACCTACGGTACTTATCTGGTCAACAGTGTCACCGTCAATGGCGTGGAAAGTTTGGCTGGATTAGTATTTAAGAATGCTATGATAAGCCCGTCATCTCTACAAGAACATTTAAAGTTTGGCCTGCATCCTCAAAAGAATGAATGGTCGACTCGCCATCTGGTTACTTTTGACAAATCTGCCACGTACACTAACACCACTAGTACCGCCGACAACAATGCTGGGATGAAATGGAATCTGTCCTCCACACCCCAACCGAATGCACGTGTTTCGGGATGGGTCTGGTTGTCGACCAGTTCACAAGCTAAAATGATGTTGCTCTCCAGCGACGACAAGGTGTTGGTCGAAATGACGGTGACGGATGGTATGGCCGGCACCACCGAACTGAAAATGTTTTTCAAAGAGCGTGTGGGCGACCGTCTGGTCTCCACGTACAAGACGTGCCGTTTTCAAGCGGACAACACATGGATTCGGTGGTACATCGAAGCCAAACACGTGGACGAAACCGTCCACAACCATGACGGTGCCACGCACCACCACCAGACCTGGCAGAGTACTGTGGTGGCCGGAGACTGTACACTTAGCAGTCCCACCCATCTGCTGAGCCGTTCTCGTCGACAATCCCACCAAGGACGATTGGCTAATTCTTTCCACAATGTCGCCGACCTGACTGCGGAGGAGTGTCACCAACACTGTGACCGCCACGCCGACTGTTTGCAGTGGTCGTGGGTGGAATCAGGAAACCACTGTTATCTGTACGAAAAACGATGTCACGAAGACAAGACCTGTCGGCACGGAACCCACACACTGCATTCGTCCATGAGTCATCTCGTCAATGCTTTTACGATCGACACCGACTCACCAGCCCCAGTCACCTGGGCACATCTTCGCCATGACGAAATCGTCGAACCATTTATGACCTTTGTGGAGGAGTACCACCAAGTGCCAAATATTTCTGTTGGATTGACCAACTACACTTACGAATCGTACACTCCAGATGTGACGACAGTGTGCAACGATTTGGCGGCCACGTTTGAATTTATGCCGGGGTACGCCACCCATATTTGTGGTGGGGGGGGCTGTGAGAATACACCGGAACGCACCATGGCTCGATGCGGGCAGTACTTGGAGTTTCGACATCCTGACGAGGTCAAGGACTGTCCGCAGTTACAAGCCCTGAATTGGACTGCCTATTGCTACTACAAAAAATCGTTCCATGTTGAGAAAAAGGGTGACAATGATGAGCTCAACTTTTTCCCAATTTTGGCCGCAACATCGACCGACCAAGACATGGAGACGATTTGTGCCGCTTCGGACACTTTTCGCACACAAACCCGACAATTGTGTAGCGATGTCACCGACACTTGGTATATGCAGTGTCTGGGTCGATGGGAAACATACGAAGATTTTTGTGCCAAACCCTGTCTGACTCAGATCGAACAGATGCTCTCTTCCAACGGAGAGAATGACCCCAGCATTTGTGAAATAAGAGAAAAGTACATTCAATTAAATGTCACTGGTGGTATCAATGAGGAAAAAGACAGGCTGTGCTCGGCCAATATCGACAATTTAATCGTGACAGACTTTTGCAATCTACAAAATGCCTACCATGACAATGACAAAATCTTAATACCAGAATTGCACATGTCAAGTTGTCAGGTAGACTGCAGAGAGATGCTCCAAAGCGAAATGACTCGTCCAGATTGGAGAGAATGGTGCTACCGACTCTCGTCAGGGACAATTGATGGTGTTTGCTCTCGGACGGCCTGCGACTGTGATACAGAAAATAACATCGGAGTTGCGGGAGACATGTGTGAGTTGACTTGCCCCAGTGGTACTGAAAACGGTAAGGAAGTGGCCTGCTCCGGCAGAAATGGACGCTGTTTAGCCATGGATTTCAATGACATTACGGCCGACTACACCGCACAGGAAACAGCGGGCCAGTACCGCAATGCTAAAAACAACACGAAAGAATTTCCCATCCCTGACAATTATAAACCTTTGTGGCTTCGAGGGCCCAACCCCAGTGCC
>OFRQ01000015.1_pt1 | contig 21706 bp, 25 predicted proteins | sample 1543131 | NCBI WGS metagenome assembly OFRQ01 (sample SAMEA4005037, study PRJEB22522) | seawater metagenome | reverse complement strand
ATCGCCCCTACAAGCGCTTTTTTAGGGTCAGTTGTTGGCTTGCCTTCACCGTCAATAGCCCAACCTTCTGGAATTTTTTCATTTTGCTGATTTGCCAGCATCACCTTGCCTCGTGCTACTTTACTAAGACTCATGTCGATGACCATAGGGGCATCATTATCTCTAGGCGCAGAGAAAGCAATTGGATTGGTTCCAAATAAAGGTTTGGAGCCTCCCCATGGAGGAATCGCTTTAGGCGTATTTCCAAACATCAAGCCAATAAGGCCCTGCTCTGCTAAGCGCTCGACGTGCCTTCCCGCCTGTCCAAAGTGATGCGAGCGAGAAACACTTGCTGCCGCGATGCCGTATTTTTTACATGTAGAGGTGATTTCTTTAATTGCTAATGAGATGGCGGGAAATGCGAAGCCATTTTCAGCATCCACTCGAATCACACTTCCTTTAGAGCTTAAAAGTGAAGGGGCAACATTACCCTTAACCTTTCCAGCAGTTAACTGCTCGACATAAGATGGTATACGCGAAAGGCCATGGCCAGCCTGTCCATCGAACTCAGCATTAATTAACGCATCTGCCACTTCTTTGGCATTATGCTCTGAAGTTTGATTATTCCGTAAAGCATTAAAGGCTAAATCCCAGGCTTCTTTTTCAGTTATTTGTAATGTTTTTATCATCGAAAGTCTCTATTTATTTTGAATTTAAATTATAGTTACATTAAGGTTATGTGCATCTATTTCTAGTGATTAATTTCTCATTAAAAACAAAAATTAGTTTTTACTTCAGTCTGGCGTGGCTGGTATTTTCATTCTTCGTTGCAACAACCTACTCAAAGCTTGATAACCAATTAATTATTACTTGGTTTGACTTTTATAACGTCTATTGGCATATATTTTTTATAGTTGGCCTTCCCGTATGGCTATACTGGTTAATCATAAAGCCCTATAATTGGCTTAAAAAAATTCGAAAAAAACGAGAACAAAAATGAAAATTAATGTCGGTGTATTTCAATACAAGATGCGCGATGAAAGCCCTTTAAAGAGGATTCAAAGGCTAGAGAAGCAATTACAAAAAAATAGCGTGCTAGATCTAATCGTGTGCCCGGAGCTTTTTCTTTCAGGGTACGGGAGCTTTGAAAAAATTCAGGAATTTTGTGAAGCCAGTGACGGCGCATATTCTAAAAAAATAAGCCTGCTTGCTAAAAAATATTCAACTGCCATACTTTATTGTTATCCCGAAAAGCATAACGGTGCACTCTTTAATTCGGCGCAGTATTTTGATAATAAAGGACTTTCAGTTGCAAATCACCGTAAAAAAATGTTGCCGCCTACTGCCGATGAGTCAAAGATATTTAAACCGGGCAGTGAAAACTCGATCATTACGATCAATGGAATTAAATCTGCAATCGTCATTTGTTACGAGTTAGAGTTTCCAGAATTAATTCGCAGCTTAGCACTTGAAGGTGTTGAACTGATTATCGCTCCTACAGGTCAATCTGTAAATTGGCCTGCAGCGGCTCGCTATATTTGCAGGAGCAGGGCATTTGAAAATGGAATATTTGTCGTATATGCCAACTCGACTGGCAATTTAAATGGCATAAGCTTTATGGGCGAGAGTAAAATAATTGGGCCTGACGGGCTAGACATTGCTATCGCCGGCAACACTGAAAAAACCATCATTGGAGAGATTAACTCCAGTGATATTTCATTAATACGAAATAAACTGCCTTACCTAGAAGACTCGAAGGCGCTCAACTAGATCCCTTTATATACTGTCTGGAACCCCAAAGCTATACTCATCATCTCGAACCCTATCATAGTCATAGGTCTTAATTTTCCACTCTCTAACACGAGGGTTTTTATTTATTTCATTGTAGAGCCTTACTAATCCCTTAAAAGGACGAATAACCTCTGATGAGATGTCGTCAATCACGCCCGAAGCAATCCAGCCTAAAAGACTCCAAACTGCAAGATCTGCAATCGTCATATCATCTCCAACAAACCACTCTGAGTTATTGGCATCCATAATGGCTTGCAAATATCCAAGGTATGTTGGCAGTTCATTAGCGCTCAACTCTGCTCTCATAGCTTTCTTTTTAATTGGATCCTCTTCACGCATTGAGGGGCTTAATAGGGCATTAATATTTTCAACAGCAATAACAACTTGATCGACCTTACCTGCCGCAACAATATCTTCTGGATACATTCCGCCAAGCTTTCCGCATATTCTTGCAATTGCCATTGTTTGGGCAACGCTTTCACCGTTGATAGTGAGGACAGGCAGTTCGCGAAAAGGAATTATTGTGCCATCCTTCATCTTCCCATTTTCTTTGGCATAGTCCCAATCTTCATCGCTTGGCCTGAAATCTTCAAACTCTATATTTGCAATAAATAAAGGCAGTCTTGATATTTCAGCGCGCCAAAACGGCAGGTCGAAATAGATGAGCTTTAAATCCAAAATTCTTACTCCTTAGATTAAAAAAATATTTTTGCGCGTTATCAGATTGATTCCGTATCAAGCATTATAAACACAAAAAAATTAGCTTAAGTGGATCTTGATAATACTAGTTGCCAATAAAAACGTCGCCCTTAAACTCGCCCTCAAGGCGCCTTGAGTCATTTGGATAGATCATAACCCCAAGCCCATTTCGCTTGTCATCCACCCAATCACCTTCATAGCGACTAGCTTCTGAATACTTACCGCCATCCTGATACGTCATAACGCCATAACCATTGCGCTTACTGTTCTTGTATTCGCCTTCATAATGACGCCCGTCAGGATAAGTCATCACTCCTTTCCCATGAAGCTCTCCATCCTTAAAACCCCCCTTATAACTTTGCCCGTCTTCGTATATAAAAAAACCCTCGCCATATGGCTTGTTATTTTTAAACTGGCCCATGTATATAGAGCCAGCTTTAATATAGACCCCAGTGCCCTGCATACAGTTAGTTTTGATTGGACAGTCTTCAACCTGCCCTTGGTATGAACTCCCATCCAAAAAGTTCAGCTTGATAGCGCCTTCTATGCCCTCAAGAAATAGCTCACTATCAAGAGCATAAACTGGCACGCCAACAAGAATAGAAATAACAAGTGGAAGTATAATTATCTTAACCGCAAGCTCCTCCAAAACGACTTCGAATTATGATCTCTTTTGCCACAGGGGTGCTTACATTAAATTTACGCGCTAAGAAATCAAGGCTTTTGTTTTGATAGGTATAGAGCATGACCATCATATAGATTTCATCATCGGTAACCGTTGAACCATGATTAGAATGTCTAAAAGATTTTTGTCCTCTTGCCATATTATTAACTATCTTAAGTTTGCTTTAACCCCGAAGTGAATCTTTCTTTATTTATAAACTTCTTAATTTTTCTATTCCAATCCTTAATTTGAAGTATCAAACTTTAAATTCAGGATTGGTATTAAATTCTTCTGTCATTTGATTCAGTGTAATCTGGTCTAACCGAAATCGCCCTGCCATCAATCTATACTCTTTTAATTGTCTCTAATCTTGAGCTAGCCCTTCCATACTAGAATTATAAGCCAGATGAAGTTAAAGTCCTAACTCTGTTTTATGTATAGGGGGAAGATAAATTAATAATAAAACTCAATTGATGAAACTGACAAGTCTGATAAGAAATCCCGGCCATAGGCTACGATTCCAAGGGTATTTATATTTTTAGGACTGAACTTTGAATTTTTATTACTATTTAGCTCTTTAAATTGATCAAAAGGTAAGTCTACTGTTTGCCAATTAGGGCTTGTATCGAATGTAGCTATATGATAATCAACAGGCAGCCTGTAAAAAATAGTGGTCTGAATAAAAATATGATATTTTTCTCCATTACCTTTAACTTTTAGACGAATACCCTGAAGTTTTTTTCCATCTTTTTTAGAATTGTGGATCGATTTAAACATCAATGACTTATTGGACATAGAGGTTGATGTACGCAATTGAATAAAGCCGCCATTATTGTCAGTTCGAACATTACCAGTGAGCCTTGTGAATAGCATACCTCCGTCTTGTTCAAGTGAGACCTGACCCTCAGAGATTCCTCCCATCACTTGATCACTAAAAAATTTCCAGTTTTTTACGTTATCTTGGGTAAATGGAAAGCTAAGGCCTTCCTCACTAGCAGAGGTTATCGTTGCAAAAACTAACAACATTAGAAGTAGTATATTTTTCATATGTGCATTATAAATAATGGCTATAAAGGGCTAGATGAAGATTAGGAGTTGATTGGATAAAGATTATTTTATTGATTTACACAAAAATCCGCTTGATATGAATAAAGGTATCGCTTTAGCATTAAAAAAATAGCCCTAAAATCCCAATTTTTCTTCAACAAAGCGATTGCGAAAAACACCATTAGGATCGTGTCTATAGCAGACATCTCGAAATGTATCAATCTTTGGATAAAGCTGATTTAATTGCTCACTGTTTTGTGGGAACCACTTGCCCCAATGTATTCGTGCCTGAAATAGCTCAAACATGCTGTTTGCTAAAAAAGTTGCCAATGCTTGAAATTCATCTCTTGGTTCCTGGTAAGTAATAAAGCTAATTGCGTACCAATCTTCAGACGCACCAGATGCCATAGAGATTAATGTGTCATCCGCCATTACCCTTCGAAAGCAGATTGGATAGTGATGAGTAAAGCGCCCCTTAATTGAAGATAGCGACTCCAGCAGTTGTGCTTTTTGTAACCTTTCAATGCTTAATTCTGAAAGCTGATGATTGCTATTATCTGCGTATTGCAAAATATCTTTAACAAAACTAGCCGCCTCAACCACACGAGATCTAACAACAAAAGCCTCAAGTTCTAGATGCCGAAACAATTCATGCTTCATGACAAGCGCCCGGTCACTTCTATCAGTCACCACCCAATTTTTAAATACTAGATAAGGCACAATGGAACGAAAAAAGATGTGGACTAATTTCCTACTTCGCAGAATTGATACAATCAACTTCATTACTAAATGCATACCAAGGTCGATAACAAGAAACCAATATATACGATAAATAGCAGCAAAACCTCGGCGCTTTAGTTCTGGGGAAACAAGCCGCTCTTGAGCAAAAAAGTACCAAGATTGTGGCATCAAAAAAAACTGCTGCAACGGCGCCTTCTCTTCTAATACTAGCACCTCTTCGATTGTTTTACAAAACGTCGATTTCTCCTGAACAAAATATTGCGGAATACAAGGCAGTGTCAATTCAACAACAACACCAAGACATCCAAGAGAACATCTTGCAGCCTGCAGTGGCTCACCTTCAATAATATCTACAATCTTCGCAGATTTACCGGTCTCATCAAAACAGGCGACTTGAAGTGATTTTATATAATGTGAAAGACTGTGTTTGCCCGAGCCATGAGTGCCTGTAGCAGTAGCGCCAGCAATCGTTTGTTCGGCAATTAAACCAACTGAAGGAATTGTTAATCCCTTCCGGCTTAGTTCAGCCAACAAGTGCTTAACTTTACAACCTGCTCCCACAGTAACGATAGTTCCATGATTCTTTTCTTGAACCCTAATATAGTCGAAATGGCTCATATCAATTAGCACATCTTCAGTTTCAATTAGGTCGCTCCATGAGTGCTTTGAAGCAACAACTCGAATTTTGCCATTGTTATGTTTTTGAAGAATATCAATCAACTCAACTCTGTTGCTTGGTGAGTAAATATATTTTGGTTTAAAGCGCAAATTGCGACCAAAGTTTTGTACGATTTTAGCGTTCTTCATTTGATCCTTATAATTTCGGTATCAATTTAAACCTAGTATAAGTCTAGAAAGGACAAAAGTCCAAACTTCGTTTGATGTATACCGGAGGTTATATTAGTACATACCCAAAATGCCAGTCTTTGGGGATGAAGGCTAAATGTATATTGAGAGTTTTTTGAATAAATGTGTTAATAAAAAGTCAGCGCCCCCTTTCCCCTTATCTAAATTTCTGATTCATGATTTAGATGAATATCGAAAAAGCCAACAATCTCATTCTCCAGTTTTTTTGCCAATTCTTTGGCGGGAATTACGCCCGATAAACCAAATGTTTGCAAATAAGGTGAAAAAAGAGGCGTGTCAGAGAAATCAAAATGCTCTGTCCCCGTCAAGAAAAGTGTTGATTGGTTTGAGCTTCTTTTAAGGAACTTATTAAGCTGCTGGTAGTTAAGCGGATCAGGCCATGACTCTCTACCAATATAGTAAAAAGGCTTGTCAGAGCCTCTATCAATCACATCAAGCGGTACCGGTATCATCCAACCATCAAGGGCGATTGCAGCGTCAATACGCTCATCTTGAACACTTGCGATAAGGCTGGTCGCTCCTCCATAAGAATGTCCAAAAACACCAATACGCTCCATATCAACAACAGACCAAAGCTCACCCCCTTTAAGTTGTTTGACGCCTATAGTGTCAATCATAAAACGAATATCACTTACTCGAGTTTGTAGTTGTGGATTACGTAACGCCCAAAATTCCTCTTCACTTAATTCACCTTCATATCCAGACCTAAAATCCGCAATTGTCCCATCCTTAAAAAGTGTGAGGCTTGCATCATAGGCATGGTCCGCAGAAGCAACAATATAGCCTCTACTCGCCAACGCCTCAAACTGAGCTGTATTTTGAAAACGCATACCCCAAATACCATGCGAGAAAAGAACCAGAGGGGTGCTTTCTACTTTTTTGTTAACAGGCGCATTGAGGACTGAATGTGTCCCTATATCTCGTAAATGATCAAAAAGAAATTGTGGAATCTCCAGAATATCACTCAAAGCGGGTAACCACTTATCTGCTGACAACAGATAAGGAACTGGAGCGGCATTTGTATCTTCGCTAGGGTACCAAACCTGAACAACTATGCGTCGTTTGTCATCCTTATCTTCTGTAAACCACTCATCACGCGATTCATCAATCCACTCAAATATTTTTGTTCCAACACTATAAGCACCGGATGGTGTGGGCAGGTCTGAAATGGGCATTAGCTTTGGAATAATTACGCTGTGTCCGAGTATGGCGATTATCATTAATACAACAAATACACCCACTAACAGCTTGACTGATTTTTTTATCATTTGATGTTTGAGGAAGATTATATTAAGTAGGTTTCAAAGGTGGTAGTCAATATACTCAGCAAAAATTTAGCTGAGACGAAGGCCATCTAATATTAAGTGAATGTGCATTCTTTTCATAAACTACTCCATATCAATTAGCACAATAGTATACATAATAGTCCAAATTTCGTTTGACGTGTAAGTGAGGATACACGTATATCTCCAAGAGCACGAGAACCCCATGCCTAAAAAATCTGAATATATAAGAGTGATAATCTATAATAGGAGAAGAGGCTAATATTAACGTAATTCATTGACAGGGAAAAATATGACCAGCACAGTTAAAGATTCCAAAAATCGCAAAACTTTATATTTCGCTATAGGATTTACTTTAGCACTTTTCTTTTATATGACGTTCATTTTTGTCCCGAACAGTAGCTGCTTCAGGCTAGATGTCGGACCAAACTCACTGGGCCTTTCTTTTTCTTATACTAAAGAGATGGTAGAGAGTTTCTTTGGATCACGGACTCAAGATCAGCTTCTTTGTTATAGTCAATTCCTAAAGGTTTGGGACCCAATTTTTGCTCTTATTTCTACTGCGATGTTTGGATCTTGGATTGTGTATATCTTTAAAAACAAACGTCTATTTTTGATAGCCCCTACTATCCTAACTATGATTGCCGATTGGTCAGAGAACTACATTGAACTGTTGATGATAAAAACCTATGTAAACTCTAGCTTCATATCCGAAACATTGGTCTCGCTAGGTTCTGGAATTAACTCATTTAAGCTTACAATGTCAGGCCTGACTTGGTTGATAATCGTTATTGGAATAATACTTGCTATAAAGGCGTTTTTTACAAAACCTAAACTGCGTTAAAAAATCAGTTTAACCTGTAAACATGATTTATGATTATGTTATTGTAGGGGCAGGAACAGCGGGGTGTGTGTTGGCCCACAGGCTCAGCGAAAATGGCCAGTTTTCTGTGCTACTACTTGAGCATGGAGGTGATGATCGAAGCTGGATTGTCCAGATGCCTGCTGGCCTAAGGTCTGCCTTTAAACCGACTAGCAAGTTTAACTATTGGTTTAAAACAACACCCCAAAAACACCTCAATAATCGCAAAATTGATCAGCCACGCGGAAAGGTACTTGGTGGCTCGTCTTCAATTAATGGAATGACTTTTTTAAGGGGGAATCCTCGAGACTATGATGATTGGTCCCAAATTGAAGGGTGTTCAGGCTGGTCATTTTCCGATTGCTTGCCTTATTTCAAAAAATTAGAGCGGCGTGATGGACCAGGAAATGAATTTCGCAATAACTCTGGAATGGTCGGAGTCAAAGTTCAACAACAACTAAACCCCCTAAACTCTGCTTTCCTTGACGCTGGACAACAAGCGGGATATGAACTTACAGATGATATTAATGGATTCTCTCAGGAAGGAGTCGGTAGATTTGAGATGTCTGTTGAAGGTGGTTTTCGAAGCACCTCTGCCCTGGCCTATATTCATTCTCAGCCGAAGCGCGACAACCTAAAAATCATGACAGGCGTTAAAGTTCTGCGTGTATTGGTTGAAAACAATCGCGCGACAGGGGTAGAGATTGCAAAGGGAGATAAAGTACAAAAGATTCATGCCACTCGCGAGGTAATTTTGTCGGCCGGTGCATTTGGCACCCCACAATTACTGATGCTTTCAGGTATTGGTCCAGAGGCCCACCTCAAAGAACACGGCATTCCTGTAATCCTAAATTCCCCGAACGTTGGAGGAAACTTACACGACCATCTTGAGGCTCACATTCAGATTGAAACAAATCAACCTATCTCTCTAAACAAATATCTAAAACCCCACCATATGATATGGGCTGGAATACAATGGTTTGGCTGGAAAGGTGGAGTTGCATCTGTCAACCAGTGTCATGTAGGGGCATTTGTTCGCTCTAAGGAAGAGCTTACTCATCCTGACATTCAATTTCATTTTTTTCCTATCCTTTTTGGCTCTAATTGGATGCCAGATCCTAAAAAAAATGGATACCGATTAGGCTCTGGACCAATAAGACCTGAAAGTCGAGGGACGGTTAGATTAGCTTCTTCAAGTCCAGCTGATGCGCCGGTAATTGATCCAAATTACCTCGCAACAGATAATGATTGGTTCGTAATGCGCGAAGGTCTAAAACTTGGTCGTGATTTATTAGCGCAGCCTGCATTTAGCAAGTTTCATCAGCGTGAGGACATTCCAGGAAAGCATATAAAGACTGATGCTAATTTAAATAACTTTATAAGAGAAGATGCTTCATCAGCCTACCATCCATGCGGAACTGCTCGTATGGGGACGGATGGTGATGAGCGCGCCGTGGTTGATTTAAATCTAAATGTTTGCGGTATTGATAATCTTCGTATCGTTGATGCCTCTGTAATTCCTGCAATACCCAGCGCCAATATCAATGCCTGTGTTTTTATGATTGCAGAAAAAGCAGCCGATATAATTCTAGGTAAAGCACCTCTTAAACCTGAGACAACCGCTTACTTCGGCTCCGCCTAAAAAGAACTCACCAATATGTTGGCTTTACTATAGCTGCATTGGCTAAACTTAAACCAATGCTGCTGCTTGACACATTACTCGTAATTTTTCCTCTGCTAATTTTGAAGAAAGAAGTCCTAGCCCACAATCTGGCGCAACCACGAGACGATTTCTATCAATGTGCCCTAGGGCATCTTTAAGCCTATCAACGACTTCTTCGACAGTTTCTAGGTGACTGGATGCAATTGCTATAGAGCCAAATATAACGGTTTTATGTTGGAATTTCTCTAGTAAACCTAGGTCATTACAGCAATGCTTGTCTTCAATTGATATTTGATCAAAGGCTGCTTCATCAATCGCCTTGCTAAGGTGATGGTAACTTAGGGGGTCAGCCTTCTTGTAATCAAAATCGTCCAAGTGCTCAGGGTAGCCACAACACATATGAACTATCCTGCTTACCGATTTAGGAACGCCGTGAAAGCACCTTTCTAAGCCTTCCATGCCAAAATCTAAAGCATCTTTTACTGAGCGCGCAAAAAGAGGCTCGTCAACTTGGATATGCCTACAGCCCGCTTCTACAAGTGCAAGTATTTCTTTATTTATTGAATCGGCGAGGACGGCATTCAGTTTCGGGCGATCATCATAGTAGCAGTCAGCCGTTGTATCCATAATTGTCAAAGGCCCTGGCAAAGTAAACTTGATATTTCTCGGAGTTAAGGCTTGACTTACTAGGTAGTCATGAACGCTATAATTTTCTCCAGAATGTTTAATTTTACTTCGAATTGCCGGCAAATCGGTTTCATAAGCGCCGTCTCTTAAAATACGTCGCTCGAGCTTCATAAAATCAAAACCCTCTAGATGACGACAATGGTAATGGATATAATTTTCTCGTCGCACTTCGCCGTCTGTTGGAATTGAAACGCCTGCGCGAAGCTGGATGTCTAAAATTTCTTTAGTAGCTTTCAAAAATAGAGGCTCGTGGGTGTCCTTATTTTTTTCTATGTCCATGTTATATTGGAGTGTGGTTTCAATCGTATCCATAGCTCCTTTTTGACGGGCCAAATCAAACCAATCTCGAACTGGCACAAAATTTGGCTTTGGAAAAGAGCCTATAGTTGTCGTTTCAAGGGGATTTAGCATAACCAACTAAGACAAGTGATATGAATAAGATTAGGGGGTAGTTTCTTCATACTATTATTGTATATCAATTTGCTCTAAATTCAAAATTTCGAATGGTGCGTAAGGCAGTGGTATTTTAGAGTATAGGAAATATTCTGAGCGATATAAGATGTATAAACTTGGGTTATGTAGTGCCTGAAGACAAGGCGGATTAGGTTCAATCTGTTTTTAATAAACACTCCGCATGGATGGATGATTTTTATTCAGATTCAAATCATGGTTCAGAGCACTTAATTAACTCTTTCTTTACTAGAGCTCCTGAATTCAATAATCCACTTGACCCAACTGCAGGAGTTACTGGTAAGGTGATATTCACTTTAAACGAAAGATTCACTTCTATGGAAAGTGTTGGAAGACATGCTGCTAATGCTCAAAAGAATGATTACTTTCCTCAATTTGGTGAAATCTTGGGAACTTATGGAGCGGCAATAAGTATGGGCGGAGAAATCTACCACTCTATTAGGTAGTAGTCTAAATTTTGCTGGGTGTGAGGTAGTATTGTTCACTTAAAGTCGCAATCAATGAACCTTTCAAGTGTCCTCAAGGTTGCGTGAGCCGAAATTAGAGACTAAGATCGCAAACTTGTTTTCACGGCTACCGGCTCTTTCTTGACCCCCTCACGAATGAAAACAAAGAGGCCACTGGAAGTGATAAAGAGCATGCCCAATATTGAATAAATATCAGGTATCTCGCTGAAAAAAAAGAAACCGTTTGCAATAGCAAAGATCAACATAATATATTCAAAAGGTGCAATAACTGGGGGAGAGCCAACTCGGTAAGCTGATGTAAGCAACATCATACCGGCACTTCCAACAACAGCAATTCCAATAATCATTAGAAGGACAGAGCTGTTATAAATAGTCCAATCCCTAATAAGGTATTCTAGGTTTTTAGCTTGGGAGGGCTCAAACTCTATCAATGGTATTACCAACCAAGCGACAAACGCAAGCACAACACTCCCAAAATATAAATGCAGCATCTGTTGAAAAATACTGTCCTTTTTGCTTGTATATTTCGCAATCATCATTGACACTGAATACGTAAATGCAGTAACAATGGGAAGCAGTGCAATTTTATTAAATCCATCAAGGCTTGGCTTTACAATGAATAAAACACCAACAAAACCAACAATGATGGCGCAAATTCGGTAGATTCCAATTTCTGATTTGAACATAAACTTTGACAACATTGTTATAAACAATGGAGTGACAAAGAATAAGCTGGTTGCTTCCGCCAGTTCCATTTTTCCCAAGGCAAAATAGAAACACAAAAAACCCGTAAAAAAGAGTAGAACTCTAGAGATTGCAAGCAATGGGTACGAAGATCTGAAAGAAACACTGCGCTTGGTAAATTTAAGAAAGAAAAGAAGTATGGTGCCTCCAACTATTCCCCGAATAAACATTATTTGTGTCAAGGATGCATAATCAGAAAGCTGACGGACTAAAACGTCCTGGATGCTGAAAAACATCATTCCTATAAGGATAAAAAAAATACCGCGCCTATCATCACTCATATTAATCTCCCAAACTTATTGCTAATTGAAGAGGCTCTTCTTTTGAGCAAGGATTAATTTTATTGCGATTATAAACCTATTTTATTCAGGAAAGAATAGTTTTATGCTGTAGCCCTCAAACTCCCCAAGAATAGGCAGTATGCTATTCAGTTGCTAAATATTTTTCATCAGTTTTTTGTGAGGAGTGGTTGGCTGTAAGCCTTACCCCGTACCCTTCAAATTCTTAGTATATTCAAAGTTATTTAACGCTAAACTTAAATACGACTTCTCTATCAAATACTGCCTCATCTAGAGGAAGTGGAAGAGGCGATGATTTGAAGACCGCTCTTCTTATAGAGGTAGCAAATTTTTGTGCTTTGCTTTTTGACATTGCAGGATTTTCATTATTACCTACATCACACTCTAGAATTCTAACGGCCTCTACTGCACCATTCCCAGCCTGATTAATTACAACATCGCAGCTCCAATTATCTTCTGCTTTCTGGTAACGCCAAAACGATCTAATTTTCGCATCGATACTCTTGATATAAGGTGAATTTAGGGTATTTAGTTGTGGTGAGTTTTTTTCTTCTTCACGCTCTTTAACAAATTCCCTTCTTTCTTTTTCAAATTCTTCATTTCTTTTTGTTAAAGCTTCAATACGTATTTTTTGTACTTCAGGGGTTAGTCTTGACATTTGACATATAAAATTTAATAAGATTTCATAACTACTATTTGGTTGATAGTATTCCCAAGAACTCGTTATATTTTTTTCAGTGCCTTCTCCCTCACCCATAGGCAACGAAAACTTAACTCGTTTATTAACCTTAAACCCCTTCAAATTGCAATCACCTTGAGCATACGACTGCTCACTCCCTTCGCCCCAGGAGTCCATATACCACCAGTAGATAAATCCATCTCGTTCTTGCAGTGTTTTAAAGTCAATGTATAAGGAGGCGTTATTACCTGGCAGTACATTGACCCACTCACCATAGGAGTTAAAGGAAAGCATTAGGGAGAATAGAAGTAGGCATAATTTCTTTTTCATTGTAGTTATTCTAGACTTGGCATATAAAAGATCGATGAAGATTAGGTGTAGTTTCTTATTAAAAACTCGCATTTTTATCAAGAAACTATATAATCACATTTTTTAATTATTAAGCACCATAATGAATCGATTTCATCCCGCGTTGGTAATATTGCATTGGGTCATTGCTCTCTTAGTAATTTTTTCCTTGATTTGGGGAAGGTTTTGGGTGGGGCATTTGTCCGATGATATTGATAACAAAGCTACCATTATTAAAATTCATATTGGCGCTGGATTTACAATATTTTATTTAATGATTGCTCGGGTTGTATTTAAGAAACTTAAAGGTTCACCTGCTCCAGTTGATGTTAATGCAGTTAAAACAAATAAATTGTCTAAGCTGGTTCACTTTTTTCTTTATGTCGTAATATTTTCAGTTTGTATTTCAGGCATAGTGACCGCCTTTATTTATGGTCTCCTTCCCAGTCTTTTTGTTGACCCTGATTTCTTAATGCCATCAATACTTCCAAAAAATATCCCCTCTCAATCAGCCCATCATTTTATGGCTAACCTTCTTCTTGTCTTAGTAGTTGTCCATATATCAGCTGCATTAATTCATCAGTTTATTTGGAAGGATAAATTACTTTCAAGAATGTGGTTTAAAAAGAAACAGTAAAATATAAAAACTATACTTTAAATAATAACCAAACTTTTTAGCAATCAATCTCTCAATAATGAAAAAAAACAAAAACAAAATCAAAATCAAAATCAAAGCCTTGTTCATCACAATTGGAGTGATTGTTCTTGGCATACTGGCTTACAACCTCTTCTTTAAACCCGCACCCGTTATCATAGAGGAGATGGGTGAAAGTATTCCTATCCAAAATAGAGACCACATTAACCAAAGTGAAACTGTTCAGGTTTACAACTCGAATCCACCAACATCCGGACCACACGCTGGAGCCATTAAAGGCGGGTTTTACAGCGAGGAGATATTGGATATTAATGGTGTTCATAATTTAGAGCACGGCTATATCTGGATTACATACAGAAACATAAGCCCAAATGCCATAGCCACGCTTAAGAAGATTGCTAAAAGATACTCTGGCAGAGTACTCGTCTCAGAGCGTATGGCGAATGATACTCAAATCACACTGGCCTCTTGGGGTCGACTGGACAAAATGACAGAGTCAACATTTGATGAAGATTATGTATTAAGGTTTATAAAAAAATATACAAATAAATCACCAGAGAAATTCGCCAAATAATAAACACAGAAATAACTAGCTTACTTTAGGTTTGAGAGCTATCTATAGAATTAAAAATTACTAAAAAAAATAACTGGCAGTCCTATTTTAATCTTTCGTCTATTTTTGTGACAGAGGGAGGGGTGGAAATTTAGGAATCCTTAGGAGAATTACACCTAAATTTCCACCCCTCAAAATTATTATACTAAAACTATGTTTCATAATGACCCTAATAATTTAATAAGCAAACCTTTTATAATTTATATAGGAGAGATAGTAGTTTTTTAACTCCCTTTAATGTTTCATAGTATGCTCAGAATGAGTATTCTCACCGGACGCCATAGCCCAGTGATGCGGTTGATGATGGCTTCCATATGCCATAATTCCGATATAGCCTAATCCTCTTATCTTGTCAACATCCTTTAATTGATCCGTGGTGACTGCAATTGTAAAAATACCATTATTGTTGGTGACCACCATGTCCCAACCAGTCTCCTCTTTCATTTGACTGGGGTGCGCGGATAGTACTTGACTCATAGACTGCAGAGCTCGATTTGTTGTCGGCGTGATAACTGCCATAAAGCCTAAGCTAATAGGTTGTTGTTCTACAGTGACATTGAGCGTCATATCTTGCATCTCAATCAAGTGCAATCTTAAGGCTTCAATATTTACCGTCGACCAATCCGTATCTGGGTTTGCCTCAAGCAATGCGATTGCCTCCTGTATTACGGCAAATGGATCTGTGCCGGCTTCGCTCAACACGGCACTAGAGCCTATAGAAATTAAATTATCCGCTGAACATACATTATGCTTCATACCACTTGTATGCTCCATATCGCACGAATACTCCATATCACTAGAATGCTCCATGCCACTCGTGTGCTTCATATCTGAATGATTCATTGTTTTGTGCTTTTGTGACAATGCAACTGTTGCCATGGTTATTCCTGCAATGGCAATAGCTGAATATACAATTTTTTTATTTAATTTCATTTAATATCTCCATAAGTATTCTTTAGTAATTTGCTTTTCAAGTTAAGTGGTTGAGAAATTTTTTGTAATAAAAAGTAGTTAAACGTTTGCATTTTTCCGTTGGGAGTGGTGTGGTCCTCATGGGACGTTTTAATCAAACGAAAATCATCACCTAACAATGTGCTAAGGGCTATTTCGTCATAGCGCATAACATCTAGGCTTGAGCAGGATGAAGGCCCTTCTGGTGCAAAGGTAGCCAACAAAAAGTAGCCGCCTTTCGCTAGGCACATGTTGAGTTTTTTTATGTAATTTTTCTGTTCACTTTCAACAGTTAGAAAGTGGAATACAGCCCTGTCATGCCATAAATCAAAACGCTGATTGCTTTCAAAATCAAGAATATTCTGCACATAGAACTTGGGCAAGGACGCGTTACTTCCAAGCCTTTTCTGGGTGGCAATAACGGCTGATTTTGATAGCTCAACAGCGCTCAGATTTGAGTAGCCAGCCTCTATTAAATTATCCATCAAAACAGAAACCCCCGAGCCAACGTCAATAATAGCTTGGCTTGGCTCTGTGTGCTCAAGTATCCACTCCAGTGATGTAATGGGATGAGTTTGGTGCCAACTAACTTGGGCATGGTCTCTGCTTTTGTATATCTCCTCCCAGTGATTTTGCAGGTCAAGACTTTTCCTGCTCGGAGCTTTCATTTTGAAATTACTTCGAGACCAGCACTCTTCCAGGCGCTTATCCCACCCTCTAAATTCCAAATGTCGGCATTGGCCCCGTCACCAATTAATTTCTGGCATGCCATTGCTGAGCGGCCACCTGCCAGGCAGTGGATAACCAGCTTCTTATCTTTATGCTCGGGGAGGCAAGCCTCATTAAGGGTTATCCCTGAAAGTGGTAAATTGCGAGAGCCCTCTATACGTTCAGCTTGGTGCTCGTTAGCCTCTCTAACATCGACTAGTATCGCATCGTTAGAGTTTAGCCACTGACTTAATGTTTCTGAATTTACACCATGTATTGTTGCCATTTTTTACTCCTATTTATATTAGATAAATCTAATATATTGGTTATTAAAGACCCATGATTTATCATAAATTCATGGGATTATTTCTTACAAAAAAGTTTGTACAGGACGTTAATTATATCTACAACATTTGAATCAGAGATGGAGTAGAAGACATGCTGGCCCTGCTTCTCAGATTTCACAATTCCCTCGTCACGCATCTTTGATAGGTGTTGAGAAAGTGCGGACTGAGAGATGTCTAAATCTCTTTCAAGATCCCCAACACATCGCTCACTCTCGATTAGGTTGCATAGAACAAGAAGTCTTGTTGGGTTTGACAATAGCTTTAAAAATGCTGCAGAGCTCTCTACATTATTGCGCATCTCATTGACGTTGAGTTTTGATATATCCATTTTTAGTATTATATTAGATTTTACTAATATATAGTGATAAAATTTAGAATTATAAGTCCACTTGAACTAAAGTCCAAACTTCGTTTAATGTTTTAGGGGGATTATTAATACTTTGCCGAGTTGAATAGGGGGTTGTACTTTCAAATTCAGATATATACGGGAAGATTAATCATTTAATAGGAATGTAGGCATATTGTAATACATATCATCTTTAACCTTGTCTAGCTCGTGAATGGCATAAAGAACATTGGCTGAATCACTGTACTTCTCAAAGGTGCTGTCCTTTGCTTTTTGTAACCAAAACTTGGCTTTTGATAAATCTTTTTCAATTCCTGAGCCAATGAGATAAGCCGCGCCGATACTAAACTGGCACGGAGCATATCCTAATTCAGCAGACTTAAGCCACCACTCAGCAGCATCCTCATCGCTTTGAACAATCCAGTAGCCTTCTGTCTTATACATGGTGCCAAACTCACACATAGACTTTGGATTTCCATCCATTGCTCTTTGGGCAATATTGACAAGTTCCATCTGTCCTTTTTTTACATCTCCAGCTTCAGCGAAAGCAATAGCTTTATCAAGGTCGGCGTTAGCACTAAAGGAAATAACTAATCCTATAAATAAACCAAGGAGTGAGTAAAGTAGCTTCTTGTTCATAATCATTATTCTAGGCTTTGGGCATGAAGGCTAAATGAAGATTAGGAGTTGTTTAGATAAAGATTGTTACTTAAGCTCCATCACTTATAAATAGAGTCCATAATAGACTCTATATTCATCAAAAAAATATAAAGAAGTAATTTTAAAAACTTAGAATTTAAGCTACGAAAGTATTCTCCTAAGGCTAAAGTGAGGTTAGTTTATTGACAGATAGCGAGCACTCTCACATCAAAGTAAATATCTCCTATTGACTTTGATTGTTCGCTATATATTAGTGAAATAAATTAGATAAGTACTTAAAGTCCAAACCTTGTTTTTTGTGAGGGGTGGTTTCTATATTATTTTATTGGCATACCATTCGGCAAAAGTTGCAACATTTGCCTCCATTAATGTTGAGAATTGTCCCTGAAGAGAAGTGGACTTATTGAGGCCCTTCTGTTGATTTTCCAGTGCGACAATATCTTCGTCTAGCGCATCATCAAGTCGCTGATAATAAGCTTGGGACTTTTCTTTAAAGCCAGGAAGCATTGTTGTATTTTTTGGAAAACAAATACTCTGTCTAACCTGACAACTCTCTGAAGTAATTGGGCTTGCTTCATAGACCCAAATTGCTTCTTGACTTGCTGCAAAAGTCATATTTGGAAAGATCCAACTGTATCTTGCGCCTAGACTCCAGGGAGCCTCTAAATTTTCCATTATAGGTAAAGCGTTTAATTGATCTGCCTCTAGTAGCGCCCCTGTCCCAGTGGTAAATCCAAATTGACTTGCAAAATCTCCCGTTGTTTTATCTGCTTCTTCAGGTTTGTTATAAAGGTTATCGATGCTAGTTGGATGGATATTATTCAAGTGGTAGTATTCATTAAAAACATCTAAAAATGCTTTCCAATTACACTGGACCTCAAAAGCTGAGCGCCTGGTTGTAATTAATTCATTCATAGCCCAAGGCTGATGTAATTCAGAAAAATTACCAAGTTGAGTAGATAAATCTGTTGGCTGATTTCCAAGAAAAACAAAAAGAAAACCCTGCAATTCTTTTAATTTGTACTCAATTAAAGAGTGCTCTGCGAAATCAAAACTTGGGTTTTCTGACATAGTTTTAGCGTGCTTTAAATTGCCATCTAGTGAGTAAGTCCACCCATGAAAAGGGCAGCTGATAGCTTGACATTGGCCAGTTCCATCCAATAGTTTTGCGCCTCTATGGCGACAAGTGTTTGCATACAGTCTCAATGCTTTTTCTTGGTCACGTATCAAAACTAAGGCTTGACCACAAAGCTCAAACACTTCATATTCTCCTGGATTTTCCAACCTATCGGCCCTGCCCAACCCAAGCCACTGGTTAGAAAAAATACGCTCTTGCTCTTGAATCAAGATTGAGTCTTCCCAATAGCATTCAAAAGGTAGGCTTCGTCTTTGAGGGGATGGCAACTTACAAAGCTTTATACGCTCTAGTAGTTCTTTCATACTAGAATTATAAGTCAATTTAAACTAAAGTCCAAACTTCGTTTCATCTGTGAGGGAGTTCTTTTTTGCACTATAATTAATTTTCTTTAAAAACAATACTAGGAGTAGTAATGTCAGTAGCAAGAATTACAACAGTAACCTTTGAATCAAATGAAGCGGCAGATATTGCTGCTGCAGCCTACGTTCCAAATGCACCAAGTGACTTTCCAGAAGCAGAGCAATTGATAGCAGTTAAGTCTGAAGGCAACGTCAACATATCTATAACTTTATATGAAAATAATGAAGCAATGGAAAGAGCAACTGCTGCAAAAAATAAAGTAATGGACGCTATTCAAGGGATTGTTTCTGTAGATACTAAAGTTGGCTCTGTAATATTAAACCATAGCAACTAACTAAAGTACAAAACTACTAACGAGGTTAAGATTATTGTCGTTATCAATTAAAATGATTGCATGAAGATACTAAATATTATTATTCCAGAGAGGATGACAGGAGCTAGGCTTGATGCTTCATTAGCTGAAATGCTTCCTGATTATTCCCGCTCAAAAATAACAATATGGATTAAATCTGGAGACGCCTTAATCAATCAAGAAACCTTTAAGCCAAAGGATAAAGTTAGTGGCTCTGAGATTGTTTGTCTAACTTTAAATCAGAAGCAAAGTAATGACTGGACCGCTGAGAAAATTCCCTTAAATGTTGTTTATGAAGATGAAGATATTATTGTTATAAATAAACAATTTGGTTTAGTTACTCATCCAGGGGCAGGAAATTGGACTGGAACTTTAGCAAATGCACTTCTTTATTATGATCCAGCCCTATCAAAACTTGATAGGGCTGGCATTGTTCATCGATTGGATAAAAATACTTCAGGTTTAATGGTTATTGCTAGAAATGAAAAGTCACAAAAATATTTGGTTGAGCAGCTCCAAAATCATTCTGTTGATAGGGAATATTCTGCCATAGTATATGGGCATATGATTGCTGGAGGAACCGTTGATGAGCCTATAGGTCGGGACCCTAAAGATAGGGTTAAGCAAGCTGTCTTAATGAGCGGTAAAGAAGCGACAACTCACTATAGGGCAATTGATCGGTTTAAAAGTCATACTCACGTGAAAGCAATTCTAGAAACTGGCCGCACTCATCAAATACGTGTCCACCTTTCCCATGTTGGGCATTCTTTGATAGGGGATCCAATGTATGGTGGTCGTGTACGTTTTCCAAAAAAAGCAAGTGAGGAGCTAAAAGATGCTCTAGTTAACTTTACAAGGCAGGCCCTTCACTCAAAGAAGTTAACTCTAACTCATCCTATTTCAGGAGAAATAATGTCATGGAAGGCGCCGCTGCCAGATGACATGTTAAGGCTACTGGAAGTCTTAAAAAAATTCGATTCCTGATAATTTTGACTTGTCTATATTAATGAATTTTTTCCCGAGCAATATTAAATTACTTTCAACGCCAAGACTTATAGATGGGGGGCACAGTAAGGGTAACTTTGCTAACTTTAATTTGGCGCTTCATGTTGGTGATGATCAGGATGCGGTATTGGCAAATCGTGACTTATTATTGAGGCGCTATAATTTACCCTCTGCTCCAGTATGGATTAATCAAACGCACTCTAAAATGAGCGTTGATGCAGACTCAATATCATCAATAGTTAATGCTGATGCAAGTTATAGCAAAAAACCTGGAACAGTTTGTGGGGTTCTTACGGCAGACTGCCTACCAGTTTTTATCTGCAATAAAGAGGGCACTGCTGTTGGAATTGCTCACGCTGGCTGGAGGGGTTTAGTTGACGGAGTAATTGAATCTTTAATTGAATCTTTGGATTGTAATGGAGAAGACTTAATAGCTCACTTAGGGCCAGCAATTTCTCAATTATCTTTTGAAGTAGGCGGTGAGGTTAAATCTCAATACCTTTCTAAAAATAAAAATTTTGAAAATTGCTTTGCTTATTTAAATAATAAATATTATCTTGATCTGTATGAAGCAGCAAGGATAGTTCTTAAAGGCTTAGGAGTAAATTCAATTAGTGGCGGCGATAGGTGCAGCTATAAAGAGTCAGATCAATATTTTTCATACCGAAGAGATGGTAAGTCTTCAGGTAGGATGGCGCATCTAATTTGGATGGAGAGAGGCTAAGAGGTTATTTCTTTCTCTTTGCCTTTTTCACTAAACTTCATTTCCCCACTCTCTTTTTCAAGTAAGTAGTAGTGAAGTGATTTCTGTTTACGCTGCTTTTGCTGGGTAATGCACCCACGAACTTCAAAATCATCAGTCAGGTTTATATCCTCATAGGAAGAGTTAAGGCACCTCATAAGCTGGTTATTGTTTTCGATAACATACTGACGAAAATAAAGCTCATCATTAAAATCAATTATTACATAAGCCTCATTATGAATGGGCATTGCAGGATCGACAATGATAATGCAATTTTCACTGAATTCAGGCGACATCATATCACCAATATTCTGAAGCGCGTAAGGCTCTGAATTAGTTGAGCAAGTACTTTGAAATAAAGCTTTGGGGTTATCTAATGCTGACATTTAGGGCAATAATAAGTGGCTCGTTGATTTTGTACAATTTTTTTAATTGTACCACTGCATCTATTACACGGCATATCTTTACGGTCATAGACAGATAAGATTTGATAAAAATAACCAGCCTCACCGTCAACATTAGAAAAGTCATTTAAGGT
>OFRQ01000006.1_pt1 | contig 37130 bp, 43 predicted proteins | sample 1543131 | NCBI WGS metagenome assembly OFRQ01 (sample SAMEA4005037, study PRJEB22522) | seawater metagenome | reverse complement strand
GTTTTTTGGTAGATGTTGCCCGCTTCTGTTTTGAAATAGCCTTTAATGCGAGTGGCCTTTGTCCCCTTTACCTGTGATGAATACACCTTCATGGTTTGGACTTGCGCACTGTTCTCGCTGGATTTGTCGGCGCCGGTTTGGGCCTTTATGGCGGCGGCTTCTTCGGCGGCTTTGGCGGCATCTGCATCGTCTTGGGCCTTTATGGCGGCGGCAGCGGCGGCAGTGGCTTCTTCGGCGGCTTTGGCGGCATCTGCATCGTCTTGGGCCTTTATGGCGGCTTGGGCTGCTTGGGCGGCTTGGGCAGCTTGTTCGGCTTGTGCATCTATGGCTTCTTGGGCGGCTTTGGCGGCTTGGGCTGCTTGGGCGGCTTTGGCGGCTTGTGCCTCTGCTTGATCATTTGATTGTGCATCATCAAACCCATCAAAATCCGAACCATCTTCCTCGTCCGATTCCGAACCATCTTCCTCGTCCGATTCCGAACCATCTTCCTCGTCCGATTCTGAACCATCTTTCTCGTCCGATTCCGAACCATCTTTCTCGTCCGATTCCGAACCATCCTCTGGTTCCGAATCAGTTTCCTGTTCATCTTTTGATTCCTTTTTTGCTGCTTGGGCGGCTTGGGCGGCTTGAGCGGCTTGTGCCTCTACTTCTTCTCGTAGTGCTTCTTGTGCATCTTTGACGGATTTAGCCTCTGCTTGTGCTCGTAGTGCTTCTTGTGCATCTTGGGTGGCTTTGGCGGCTTGTGCCTCTGCTTGTGCCTCTGCTTGTGCCTCTGCTTGTGCCTCTGTTTGTGCTCGTAGTGCTTCTTGGGTGTTTTTGGCTGCTTGCGCCTCTGCTTGTTCATCTGCTTCTTCTAAGTTTGAATCTGAATCTGTACTTGAATCTGTCAATTCGCCCAAGTCATTGACCAGTTTTATTTTCTGACCACTGTATATTTGTTTCAACTTTCGGTTGAGAGCAGCGGGGTTACGACGAATGGTGGGTTCACAAAATTCTACCATCTGAATAAACTTAGAATCTCTATCAATAATCACTTTGCCTTTCGCACTAATGGGTTGCTGGTTACGTTCACCAATGTTGTGCTGGCACAATACACAAATGTCTTTGACATTCATGTCCATATGTGCTGGAAGTTGACTGACTCTGTCTTGAAAAAATCGCATTGATAGTCCGGGGGACAACCCATTTTGATTGATGCGTGGAGTGGTCAATTGTAATATGCGCAGTGCAACGCCGTAACACCGTTGTTGAAATTCACGGTCTGATGTACGAAATACATATTTCTTTTTTTTGGCATTATGCACTTGTCGTGCGATGACTGATTTGATGTTGATGACATTGGATGTCAGTTCCTCGTTGTAAACCAGTCGCACAAGTCCTTCGCTAATTCCGGGCCATACTTCTGTTTGTTGTTCAAGTTCTACCCAATGCTGACCGACTGATTTGACTTCCCACTTGTACAAATGAGCTTCATTGCTTTTAATTTGATATCTGGAACGAATGACACCATTACGAAAAAAAATGTCCAATCGTTTCACTGTCCTGGTCTGCTTGTTTTGGTCTACAGCACTGTTCTCCATTGTTGCGTTTTCCAACTGTTCTAGAAAATTTTTCAATGCTGCCAAATTGTATTGAGTTTTGATTGCTATATCCACACCCTTGACAAATCTGTCCAAAAGTGGTCGTCCTTTGGTGTTGATTGTTTTTCCAATATGCTGACGAATGACACCCTGCGTACTGATTAATTTGGCGTTGGTGATGCGTTCTGCTTTGTCAATGTCCTCAATTTCAGATTCGTTTTCAATGGCCTTTTTAATTTTATCGATGAGAGCTTTTCGTCCATCCCGTACTTTGTTGTTTACTGTCGTGCGTGGAATGGTAAAAGTGGTTGTCTGCATTGAATCCTTTCCCACCAGCGGCGCAGTATATATAGGGTCGAATGGTTGCTTTACTGGATGACATTTTGGAAAAGACGTCAAACATTTTTTTACCGACAAAAACCTCGGCCTCGATGGCAAGTTGGTGTTGTGTATGTGTCGTTGGGGCTTGTCCTTGCGGCACTGTTGTTTGTGGTTTTGCGTGACACTACTCCAGTTCGTTTTGTCAAGCCTTCGGATAATGACATGCACTTGGACAGAGGAGACACGGTCAACAGTGACAAAATATTGGATGTATACTGGAGAGTTTCCATCCGGCACGTGTCGTCCGTGCTCTCTGCGGTGTGTCGAAAAGACAACTACAACATTTTGACACACAAAAACGTGATGATGGACAATGTCCGAATGAAGGAGTCCTACATCTACCTGTGCACCCCAGTGGGCACTGTTCAAAGTGTGGTCAATGCCCGTGCAGTGGTGTCGGCCGCGGCGGTCAAGACTGTCCGGTGTGTGGAGACCTACGGCAATACAAGCAAGACAATTGTTCGCAAGTATCCTTTTTCTCTCAAGTATGTCTGTGGTGAAACTTTTATCACAAAGACCCGTATTGTACGGGAAGCAAAAGAGGCTTGCACTTGGTTGCATGCAATTGACATTGTAGAATCTGTATGGGATTGAAGTATATAAGTGCTGAACGATTGTGTATAAAATGAACAACGGTGTTTTGTGCCACAAGGAAGACATAGCTATGTCGGCACAATTTCTTCGCAAGACCCCCACCATTTACACTTGTCGCAATGTGATTCAGCAGCATTTGTTTTCCAATGGTGTTGTGTTTGCCCACAGTCGGGGTCGAGTGAAGCCGGACCCCCACATGCAAGAGATTATGAACGACTACTGGCTCCCGTTTTGCAAGGACATGCTGGATGTGGTACTGGTTCAGGGTATAACGGTGGTACGCATAGTCACCATGGAGGACGGCTTAAAAGTGCCAGTTGTGTTGGAACCCAACTGTTGCAACATTTATTTGCAGTACAACTTGGGCATTCGTGAGTACATTGTCATGGACGACCAACATGAGGAAATTCCGGACACCATTGTGTTGGACATTTTTGGGTATTCCCCCACCGGCAATGGTCGTATTTGCTCTATTGTGTCTAATCTGCTCCCGTCAGTTCGATACATGAATGCTCTCATGGGGAGCAGTCTGGCCATGGAAAAAAAACGAGCGAACCCCACGTTGATGACGGAAGCCGTCGACATCAAGTCCGACAATGTAGAGGGGGTACAGTACGATTACTACGCCGATGGCGACATGCAGGATGAAAGTGAACGCAATAAATTCAAGCGCAATCGTTCCAATGTGAGCCAATTGGTTCAGCAGCAGCAGCTGTACGATCAATTTTTCAGTGGTGTGGACCAACTGTCGACGGGTGGCAATGTCTTGGAAAACGTGGTCGCCTTACCGTTGGGCCAGCGCCTGGTCAACGTCCCGGCTCAAACTGGCCGAGGGGATCTGGTTGCCCAACTGAAGATGCAGGAAGACATTATATGTGGCGTGATGGGCGTGCCTCGTTCTTTGTTTATGTCGGACACCCCTCACAAATCCGATGCGGAGGGCACTCACCAAACTTTTCAAAAGACGGTCATGGCCTGGAAAAGCATTCTGCAAGTGGCTTGCGAACAGGTCTACAACCTCATCTATGCCGAGGACATCAAAGGGCAGTTGATGAAAGCCATGGGCAAAAAACGAAAACGAACCAACAACATGTCCGAGGTCTATGCTCTGAAAAAAAGACTGCAGGTTGAAATCATGTTTCCGGTCTCGCCCTTTCTTGATGTGGAAGCCTTGCATCAACACTGGGAGCGAGGCGTTTTGCCCTGGGACACCTACCTGCAACATGCCTGTGCTGCAGCAGCACTTCCCTACCAACAAATGCCAGAGCCGGCCAGAACAAGTAGCAACAACGAGAAGGCCGAAGTCAAACCGGACGTGGGCGAACTATGACAGATTGTTTTAGTAATATTTAGCATTTAGTATAGTCGACTATTATAAATAAAATTTTATTTTGATCCGTGATACATTTCATCGTACTGGGTCATGATTTTATAGTCTATGTGTGACAAATAGTGTTGGGTGCCCTTTTGAGCAATCGCCACGTAAAAGGCACCGTGGCGAGGGACCTTGGCCAAAGTCTCAGCACTCACGCGCAATTCCGCAATCTTGTTGCCGTGCGCATCGGCAGTTGTACTGACCAATTTTTGTAGAGTTTCCGAGCTGAGTGCCATACAGGTCGTGTTTGAATGGGCACCCGGACGATTGAAATTCACTCTCAAAGTCAAATCGGCCTGTTTTAATGTTTCTACTATGTTTTCAATGGACATGGACGTGCCATACATCTCGGTTGTTTGGTACAGTGTTGTTCCGCCGCTTTTGACTCTCCGGGTCTCGTTCATTTCAAAGATGTCTTTACCGTTGGAACGCAGTTTGGACAACACAACTGCCTGTTCCGAGACTCTGATGTTGTCGTAGCTGTTGTTTCCCACTGGCCGCATCGTACTTTCAAGGACAATATGGTGTGAAACGGTGGGTTTTATCGGTTGCATTTTGTTGGTGGTCGGAGATGGTGCGCGGAAAGCAAGGCGAGACATATTTGAAATGAAATCTGTACAAGTTTATAGTACATTTTTTTTGAATATGAGCCGGTCCTTTGTTTAAAACATCAGGTTGTTTGGGGCAAACATCTTTGCAACTGTGGGCACTGGACGTTCTGGTGTCCTCTCCAGTTTTTGCACTTGTGTTTTGCATGTATATGCCGTCAGGGTAGCCAGGCCAAACAAACAGAGTTGACCGACGGGCATACCCATTTTGCCCAGGTCGTTGCGTTGCATGCGAGAGATGACGACAATGTACATACCCACTAACGACAACAGTAAAAAAAAACGAAACCAAGGCTGGACGCTGCCTGGGCCACAACAAGTTTTGCCCAGTGGCGGTCGTGTGGCTGGATTTTTCATGTATATTTCGTGCAACACCAAGATGATCAAATGCCACGATATCATGGACAGGAATATGGTGCGCCACTCACTGTCGTCGCCGTCGTCCGCCAAATCGTACAGCATAATGGCCAAATAGAGCCAGAAGATGCCCAAAAATAGGTCGTGCACCACCCAAACCGTGACCACTTTTCGGTACTCGATGACGGTGGTCGTGGTGGTGGCCGCGGCACACTGCAACAGACTCACTACCAGAGGCACGCAGGAGATGAACCAAAACAGACAGACAGTGACCCAAGAGCCCGAGACAACCAGGTAGTGACCGGTGGAAAAATCTTCCTTGAAATAACACGAAATAACTACCGCGACAGCGGCCAGGAGACCCGTCAAGACCCGTAGCGCCATTGTGGTACGCAGTACGTATCGCGGGTCTTTGAAATGTTCAGTCATGGTGCAGCACTGTGTTGTTTTCATGGACTGCAGTGATTTTGACAGGAATTGGTTGTTGATGCACTGTTGCATGTCATAGATAGTGGTCGCCAGAACAGTGACAAAAATCGAGGCAAACCACATTTCAACATTGCATTCGTACCAAAACCACACACTTGACAACAAAGCACCCAATACCACGATCAACATGTTCAACTCTCCAGAACCGATTATTTAAATACAGCATATTAGTCCAACCATGATTCAAAGAGTACCCGAAAATTGGTTGGACACCAAGGAAGTTCACGAGTGGTTGAGACATCGGGACTTTCCGTACGACACTGTTCCCAACATGTTGAACTATGTACACCATCGTTTTGGCCGCTCAACACTGGACCAGTTGGTCAAGACCGACGATTCTTTCCCTCAATCGTACGCCCATTGGTGGTGTACCTGTCGAATGGCACAGTTGCAGCACAAAGAGGCGCGTGCCGACTACTCTGTGTTGCAGAAATGGTCTGCCATTGCTCTGACACAGACTGGAAACGGAACTGTCGAAGCTGTTTTTGCTCTGTTGTACAATTGGTTGGACACGTTAAGTTTGGATCGTTTTTTATTTTCTGACGAGCAGCACCGTGCACATGTGCCGAGACTGAGTCAGGGGCGGATTGTCTTGGAAAATGTCGGGCTCACTGAATCAAGAAAGTCCACTGTCAACTACCTTGTTGAGCAAGGGCATGCGATTTTCCAAGAACGTGGATGGACAGTGGGCGACAAATTTTGGGAAGAAAATTGTCAGAAATACCAGTTCTAATTATTAAATAAACATACAAATAAAGTACATTAGTTTTTGTTCAACATGTATGTTAAGTTGGTGTTGATTTATGTTTTTCCAGACTTGAGGGTGATGGACACATCTAGAAGATGCAGAGCCAACATGAACCCAGACAGGCAGCCCGTAAAAAACAGAATTGTCAGCAACAGGACGACTCTCATTTCGTTGTGGCTGTTGCACATGACCATCAGCGCCACCAGCAAGATGTACATGGATATGCCGACCGACGACAGCAAGTTTTCAGCCATGAAAACATCTTTGAATGTGCCGTCGGACAGAACCAGAGCCATAATGATGCCCACTGCGAAAAAACAACAAATGACCAGCCAGTATATTTTGGTGACAAAAGATTGCAATTCGCGCAACTTCATTAGTTCATACACATTGTTGGGTTTGAGTTTGCCCGATTCAATGTCGGGAGCAATCATTCGGTCCGTTTCATTGTCGCCTGTTGATGAACGACGTGACATGTTTAGATATTGATGGTTTGTCTATATAGACAATTTTGACATGATAACAGTGGGATTTTCAAATACTTGAATGTGTCAGTTGTACCATTGGACAACCACACCAATCAATCTGTTGTACTACGGTTCTTTTACAAACGGTGCCAAATAGACCTCCACTTTACCCACCTGCCATTTCAACACCCCGTTGCTCATAAAAGTCAGCACTGAAAATGTTGAGAATGCCGACCCAATTGGGCATGTACCAAAAAAAGTCCTGGCAATGTCGCCGCGACAAACAAAAACGCCATCTCTGTCAGCCGCAGTAGGAATTCGAATAACCGCGGCCCATTTGTTGGAGACGTGTGTCAGAGTCACATTTTTTTTACGGGCATGGCAGCGCACGGTCACTTCCCCCATGTCGGGCACAGTTTGCCACAGTTTTAACCACTCGTCCGTGGCCACAGACATGGTGATGTCATCGACATGTCTGTCGAAATAAACCTCTTCCACTGTGTCCACATCTGGCCACTCGACTTGCAGGGCGCTACAAGTCGATTCCAATGTCACCTTCAGTGTCCCATTGTCCAATGCAAACATCATATTGTGATACCCCTGGCAACGCTGCAAAAAACGACACACCTTTTCAGACATTCGAAAACACAGACATTCGCTGCTCGCCACTTCCACCGTTTGCACACGCATCCCAGACATTTCGGCAGGAAATGTCGTAATTCGAAGGCAGCGATCCCTCACCGAAAAGATAGGCAAATGTGATGGTGGTTGATCCAACATCAGTGCCGACAACAATGTGGCAGTATTCACCTCCACACTGTGGAGAGACATTTCACTGCTACATATATATCCGTTTAATACTTCCAAAAACACATATGATTGACCTAATTTGTTTCAGGTTTGAAAAAAGTCTTATAAAGTGCTCCAAAATTGTGACAGCCCCACCATGTCCAAACGTTCCCGGGATGGTGGATTACTGGTGTCTAACAAAAAGCACTGTCCCCTTCATACACTGAAACGCCCGTGTGACTTTGATGTTCGACAAACTTCCATCAAAAGGTCTCGCCCGACTACGATAGCAGTGGTGTCACACAAGCGTTCGGCAGAATTCGATTGCGAAGTGGATCGCATTCACAAGCGTTTGAAGGCGTCGATCCCCACTGCTGAGGAGGCCATGGCATTTTTGCTGCCACATTTGCTGACTCTGCGTCGAATGTACCTGGACGTGGTGCAGTCTCGGGCGACTTTACAGGAGAACAACCAGATTATTACCAAGGCTTACCACGAACTGGTCCAAACTTCCTCCAATGAAATTGTTGCTCTTCGTCGACAGTTGGAGTTGTCTCATTATCGATTGGTAATGATGAATCGGCCTCATTGCCAATGAGGGGTATATACTTGTAACTGTAGGTGTTTGTCCTAATGTCTCGTCGCATCTACCCTACTGAACACACCGTCATCGACACTGAAATGTTGTACGTGTTGTTTGTAAGCGAATATTTAGGCCGTCAAGATCCTTTGTACCAAAGCCCACAGATACAATCTATCATTCAAGGTACATTGGTCGAAATGTTTGTTCAAATCCACCAAGCATCAACCGACAAATGAACAACATTTGTCCCGAAAGTATATATCAGTTGTAGACATTTTGAAAAAAAGACATTATATAAAGCATGTTAAAGCCAACAATTATGTCTTATTTTAAACATCGCGGTGAAGAAAAACGACCAGAACAAAAACATCCAGAACAAAAACATCCAGAACAAAAACACCCCCCAGTAGTCGTCAAACCTGACAGAAACAGGGCAGCGAACCCCAAAATGTCAGGGTTTCACCGAATAGTTGCCCATAGTTTCCCAGACCACGATGGGTGGGTGGGTAGTGACGATGGCGAGTTTAGCAGAACTCTGGTGTCACAAATGGACAATTTTGTCAATGATGAGCAAGGATTACACAGACTGGTGGATGAGATCCCAGGCATGACTGTTCAACTTCAACATGTACTGGCAAAGTCCAACATAGAAGGTCTTTCGCAAATGTTGGCCGAATTCATCAAGCATATTGGGATAGAGGAGGACAAAGATGTGAGCCCAATGTACAAACAATGGTTGAGATCAATGAGCCAAAATGCCAATGTCACAGCAAGCACTATTACTGATGTCACCCACAGCATCGAAACTTATGCAGTAGAGAAGGGGTTGTTTCCAGAACAATAAAGTAATTTAATCAACAAATATTTTTTTTATAAATAGACTGCACTTCAAGCGCGCGCGCACACAACAAAAGATGGTCACTATTTAACACTTTTTATTTTTTGCACACGTCTTTGATGTCTCTAATTTTTTTGAAAGACAGTGTCGAGATGCTGGAGTTAAAGCCCAATGAAATTCGACGTGTCTACACTCTGGACAATGTTCTGGCTATGGAGTACTCCCACAGTGACATAGTGGTTTGCCTGGAACATGGTGAGAGTGCAATGGTCGAGATTGTGCAGGGCCTCCTGACAGCAGGGCACTATGTGGTCAAAACTTGTCCCACTGACCTCACCTTTGATTTTCGTTTGACCATCCAAGGTACAGAATGCATGACCCATCTGAAAAAAATCATTTTCATGACTAATCCTGATCTACCATGTGGAGATTTTTATTGTCAGAAGAAGCTCAAACCTTGCATGGACAAAAAATGTCGCCTATAAATACAGCTATGGTTTTCTCTATACGAACATGTCTGACTATGTCCAACATGTAGTGGCCGAACAACCACCCACATTGTCCACCTCCATTGTCAAAATTGAATGTGAGAAATCCGGCACATTGTACTGGGAAAACACCTCCACTGGAGAAAAAGCTTGGTCAAAGGAAGTCCTGCAACGAGAAATAAGTCGAGACTAAAAATCCATTCACACACTGCCCCCAACAACTATTTGAATCCACCAGCCACTCAAACAACCAATGAAACACAAGCCACTGTTGTTTTTCTATTTCCTTCTCGGTTTTTGTTTCTCGTTTCCTTCCATTTCTCTACGCTATTGGCTGATGGACTGGGTAACCCCCGCACAAATGGCCGCAATATTTGGCATTGTCAGTGTACCATGGTGTCTGAAACCCCTGTATGGATTTTTGTCCGATTCATATCCAGTGTTTGGCTACCGTCGGCGTCCCTACATGATTATGGGGGCATACGTGTCTTCGTTCATGTGGATATTGCTCCCGTTTTGCCCACGCGACGAATTCACAGTGACGCTGGTCCTGACACTGTCTTCGACCGGCCTCTGTTTTACGGACGTGATGGCCGACTCGTTGTTGGTAGAGATCGCCCGCACTGAATCGGAAGCAAACAAGGGCACCATACAGTCGTACTCTTGGATGTTCCGTTTTACTGGGGGGTTGGTCGCCTCCATCTTTGGTGCCATTGCGTACGACAATCTCGGTGCAGTTCAGGTGTTTCACTTGAATTCAATGGTCCCTGTTGCGATCGCAGTTGTGTCGGTCTTTGTCCACGAACCGGGCGACGCCACTGTGGCCAACTGGCGAGTGACCCGCAACAAGATGTCGACAGCATTGCGTCAACCCTCCATCTACCGCCCCACTTTGTTTTTGTTTCTGGTCTGTGTGACACCGGGCTACGGCAGTGTCATGACTTTTTTCTACCAACGAGAGTTGAATTTTACCCCAGACGAATTTGGCACTTTGGATGTCTTGGGACATTTGGTCGCGATAATCGGCACCTACATCTACAAACGATACTTGCGCAACATCTCCTTTCGTAAAATTCTTGGTGTTGCTCTGTTCCTGTCGTTTGTCCTGTCCAATTCGTTGCTGTTATTGGTCTTCCACACAAACCGTAGCATGGGCATTCCAGACTTTGTATTTGCTTTGATTGAGCGCATAGTCATCACACTGGTTGGACAGTTTATTACAATGCCGATGGTGGTGATGGGAGCACGTATTTGTCCCGTAGGGGTTGAAGGTACACTGTACGCCCTGCTCATGTCCATCACCAACATTGGTGGAGTGGTGGGCCAAGAATGGGGGTCTTTGCTCACAACCATGTTTGGCATTTCTGCCGACAATTTCAGCAACCTCTGGAAACTGATGCTGGTCTGCCATCTGTTTGATTTGTTGCCAATGTTATCTCTCCGATTGGTTCATCAAGACAATGAAGATTGATATAGCAAAAGTATAAATTGTTTTTGAGCAAACAAATATTACTGCTGCTTAAAAAACGAGTGAAACAGATGGGGTTTTTGTGATTGGCAATGTGTCAGAAAAATAGTAGGGTAAATCGGGCCAGACTATTTTGCGAATGTGACCATAACATAACACAAGACCAGACAACACAAAAATGACCCTCATGTACATCAGTGGTGGTGGTATAAATGCAGAAACAATGAGAATGATGCCACTGAAAATTGCCAATAGGTCAGCCCATATTGGCCACAGGATTTCGCGCTCAAATCCATAACGCATGATGCCGATAGCAGCATGACAAACAATAAGGAAAATGAAAACGGAGGTGGGAGTTGGGTTTGGCCAAGATAACCATAGAAATGTTGGAAAAATCAGTAGTAGAGCGACATCAAATATAATAGTGGAACAGAGCAATGGCTTTTTCTCAGACACTCGGATCATTTTATTTAAAATGTCTCCTTTAAATATTATATATCGAAGATGCTGAACCCGTTTGTTTCTTCCATCTACTCCAAAAAAAAAACTCAATAAATTTATATTTATGTGTTGCAAATGTATTCAAATGCCTCCCAAAAAAAAACGCAGGGTGACTGCCCCCAATCATTGGTCCACACTTGCAACACTGTCCAGACATAATGCTGTTCTGGATAAGCAGAAAGAGCAGTACACAGCTCTCCTCAAACAATTGGGCACAATTGTCAATCAAGAATGGGTGGGTCCAAGTCAGAACAATTTGATTACTGAACAGGTGATGGTCTGGATTTCCCAAGCACAGGAACAGAGGACCACACTGTCGACGTTGAGAGATGAGGCAATGACCTCGTTGAGAAAAATAGATGTCTTGGACAATGACACCCTCAAAACATCTGCGGCAGCATTGACCCAAACAGAGTTGCAGTTGCAGGCCCATTTGGTGTTGATGAACAAATTTGAACGAATTGTTCGGTATCAGAGCAACAACACTTTGACACTTGCTGCCCATACATCCAGCTGGATCACACGATTTACCACACAATGGAACAAAACAAATGCAGTGTTCAATCAGAACATTATTATGCTTCGCAATTCGGTCGAGTGGTTGGAGTCAGTTTTCCCTCAGATGGTGGCCATGACACAAAGCACCACAAAGGGAATGGGGCACACAATGGGTTCAAACAAATAGATGTAGACTCAAATCAAATATTTACTGTATTTTAGGTGGTTTGACCATCCCCCAACATTTTTTTATTGTATAGTATGGGACAGTAGTAACAACTACAGATGTTTTGCGACAGACCCACCAACCCAGACCACAGACACTCAACCACACTTGCATAAACCATAGGAAACAAAAAAGAGTGACCAGAATGGGGAACAACTGTATCAGGTCCATGGTTCTCTACTGTGGTATTCATTTATATACTCTCCGACGTTTAGAGGAGGGCTCCACAGCATGAACTTTGACAGCAGTCCAGTACAATGCCAGCAACATGGCGTCAGCCACATCGTCACGTTTGCTTTTGTCAAACGTTTGAAAGAGGAGCTGGTTTTGGGCGGGAATGGACAATGTTGGGATCAGTTCAATGGACGCCTTCTTGTTTTTGGCGTAGTCGCCAGTGGAAATTCCAAAATGGCATCGCACCGAACGGGGTGAGACCAAATGTGCTTTGTCCCAAAAAAAACATTGGAACGCTGTGGCAATGACTTTAAATTTGGCTGTCATCTGCATTTCAATGCACACAATGTCAGCCATGTCAAACACCGCCGATGAAGCATCCACAAAGGCCCGGACCAACTTGGCATATTTGGTATGCATTTTTTTGGGGTGACCCTCAATCAAATCGAAACGGCCGAAATTTAAAAATTTTTCGGCTGTTGTGTCGTACACAGACCAACCCAAATTACGAATGCCTGGGTCTATAGCAACTACAATCATGAACAATAGACCAAAACACTTCCTTTATACACCATTGTTGTGTTTGCAAAAATATTTAGAAAAAACCTGTTTTGGCAAAGGGTTGGGAAACAGTGCAGGTTCGTTGTTCAATGATGTTGGGGGTTTCAGTGATGGAGACATCGACACTGATTGGAACATTGGAATCTTGGACAGACGATTTAACCGGGTCTTGTCGCGGTGGCACGCCACACACAACGCTTGCAAATTGTCGGCGACATCCCTGCCCCCATCCTGGATTTCGACAATGTGGTCGACCTCAAAAGTGGGAGGCAGGGGAAACAAGCCACATGCTTGACAGGCATACTGTTGACGGTAGGCAATCTCAATGCGGAGGGACCGACTGAGCAATCGCTTGGGTTTTTTTTTGGTGTACTGCTGTAGGCCATGGAAATAGGATTGCATGGACGGTTCCAATGAATGGGATTGTTCCATGGCCCATTGCAACAAGTAACTTGCGGATTTGCACGACACCAACTTGGACCCATTCATCACCAAAGGTTTGCAGGTCATGGAGTACTGATCCAGAGCTTTGCGGAAAAGAACATCCGTCAGTCCCATCATGTGCTGCATATTCACCATAGAAACAAAGTACGTTCGGTCAATTTCCAGCACTTCCATCAGTACAATCACACAGATGGCGCATGGGAGATCCTTTATAGTCAGATAAGATTTATCTTTATGATAATATTTATGGTAGTATTTATGATAATATTTAATACTATATAATAGGTCCACCAATCAGAACTAAGAATGCTCATTGTGGACAGTCACACCAATGTGGATGACGAAATGAACAAACCTACTGTGATAGACAGGGTTGATGGAGTTCACCAGCATCAATCAACTTCCCAGTCAATGACAACAACCATCCCCACCACACTGTTCACAGCCTCCGGCCTTTTAAAATCTAGATTTGCCACAGCTCTTCACCAAAACAATTGTAATGCATTGAATAAATGTTTGGAATCAGGATATCTGCCCACTCTAGGGCAGTGGTTGAAGATCATTTCTAAAATGCATGTGCGAACTGCAATGTGTTGTGTGACAGCAGCCAAAACGATGGCACCCGCTTGCATTGCAGCTGCAATACGTCGCCAACACCGCGCCCTCTTTAAACAAGTAGTGGAGAGAGTCAAAATCATTCCCAATGCACAAATGGAGAGTCTGATGTCAGTGCCTGCCTACTATTTAGAAGTGTGTCTCCGAAAAGGAATGAACCCCAACATTGCACTGAAAAACCACCAAACACCATTGGAATATGCCTGTGCCCATTCAAGGATTGCACACATTGAAATTTTATTGACCGATCCTCGCACCACTGTTTCCACCACTGTGTGTCGGTTTGTGATCAGACAGCAACGACAACAACATTTTGCTGAAAGGGCCATTCAATTGTGCGACGATATTGTACCCACCATGATTTTGGAAGCCATTGTTGCAAATGTGACCACAGCATTGGTCTCTGTCATGACCAAATTGGAACACAGATATGAAAACAATCCAATATGGGATGAAATTACCCACATGTTGCGGTGTCCCATCTCTCAAGACTATTCGACAGATTTGGTCAAAACTCCTGTCAATGACCACTACTATGACAGAATACAACTACTGACCTGGGTTCGAGCCAAAGGTACTGACCCCATGACCAGAGCTACTCTGCAAGAGTCGGACCTGTTGCTAAGGACTGTATTTTTATCAGAATATGCTGTGGCACTGCAGCAAAAAATAAAAGAATTGGATCAAAAATAATCTATCATGAGTGCATTAAAACATCAGATTGTAATTGTGTTGGTACATTTTTTTGTTCTGTTCTAGAGAGATGGGCAATGTGTCCTTCTGTACAGGTGATGGGGGTTTCACCCAGTGCAACACCACCAGTCCCAGTACAGATGTAACAAATGCAACAACAGCTGTATGTCCAATTGATAGACTCACCAAAGAAATAATGACAATTGGACAAACTGCCACAATTGCCCATCTCTCCAGTCCAAAAAGTACAGCCCATAGCAAGTATAACACTCCAAAAACAACCCAATTGTAGTACAACTCTGTTGGCATCCAATCAAACTCCCCTGCCATCACTGTCCAAACAGTGGACAGTGATGCCAACACCACATGCAGAGGCCCAACCAGGGTCTTGTACAATTCTGAGGATTTTTCGGTGGGGCAGAGGACAGCAAACTTGGACTGGTCAGTACCAGGAGCAAAGTGTCTGGGTCCAAGTGAATAAATAAGTGCATATCCCAGGAGTCCCATTACAATGTCAATTACCTTTGAATCAAACCCAACCTCACCCCAATAATCAAAACCTGGTATTTGTGAGACTAAAAACTCACAAGATTCAAAAACATATAGGATGGTCAAAAATTTCCAGATGCTGGGGGTATAGATGGCTAGAACTGCAGGGACAAACACATGGACCATGGACCAAATATCATTGGTTTGAATGACAGTGGAAAAGTTATTCATTGATGTGTTGAAATGTTCAGGCTTTTATAGATAAAGTTTTAATGTACTGCAACATGTTGAATCAGAAAAAACACAATATTTAAACAGATATTTATTAAATAAATGTCAGGAAAAAAAACAAGACAAATACAAAGACAAACTGGATCAAGTGTAGTTCATGGTGCAACAGTGAAAACACAACAAATTCCAACTGATCAGAGACACCTAACTTTTGAAGGAGGTGAAACAAAAGGTGAAATACCATCCTTTAACATCAAAGTTGTACCACACAAGCCATCCAGACAGCCACTGACCCCACTGGAGATTATGCAAGCAACACTGAGTGAGAGAAATAAAGATGGGGAACTTATATTTTCACAATTAATTGAGGACATCAATGTTTTGTTGCCACCAGTCAACAAGTCAGAGTTACGTTCAAGATCGGAGGATACCAGACCACCACCAACCAATCAGAGTGCTAATATGAGAAGCAAATCTGCACCTGCAAGTGCACCTGCAAGCATCACTACTATTACTAATGCTATCATAACTGCAGTCGTCACAGATCAGTACCCTGTCTCTGCAATGCCTACTGGTATAAGCTTAACATTACCATCTGTAGAATTACAAGGTGTTGATTCAGGTGTATTGCAGACACTTCGTGACACTATTATAGGTGATCCAGAACATGTTAACCAAATACATAGTATTGTAATTGCAGCAGGGGTGCTTGGCCATGAATCAACAGTAATTTTAATGACTCATGGTAATGATGTTTGGTGTGTCACTGCACATAATGGTAACTTACTCTGGGCTAGAATCTTAGAGACATGGCAACATGTACCTGATCGTCAAACCATTGGTACAGGTGCATGGAACACCTTTGGAGCATTTGGGCAAGGGGCTATAGATGCGACGGAAGCCGCGGCTCCCATTGTAGAGAGTGGTGTAAGAGCTGGTGTAAGAGCTGGGGGGGTTGTTGGACAAATTGGGTTAGAGTTGGGGCGTATTGCCTTGGTCAGTGCATGGGCAACTGGGCGATTTTTTGTGAGCACAATATATGACATAGCAGTACAAGCGACAGCAGCCGACCCAGATGGTGATGACCCTGGAGGTGGTAGCTATACTGGCACTAAAGAAAAGCCACCAAGGAAAAATACACCAAAGCCTAAGCCAGTGCCAAGAATGTTGAGTGGCCTACAAAGGCGCGACGGCTGGCATCGCAGTGATGGATACTCAGGCTCAGGCTCAGGCAGGGACAATGGCAAATTGTACAAACCATCATTCAAACAATTTACTTTATAACAATAGAAAAAATATAGATTAACAAAATAAAAACAACTCAATCTCTTACTAAATTGCTTTGTTGATTACCTGTACATGTCTGGTCTGGTAGTGTTGATGGTGGAAAACAGGGAGCGACTCCAAGTGTTGATAGTATGGCCAGGCACAAAACCAATTGGACAACAACTGTCGGATGCGAAATTCAATTGAAGAGTGGTGAAGCACTGTTTTGGATGTTGTTGCAATCAAACCACTACTGTCCATGACAAAAATGTCTTGGTCTACATACAGTCCAAAGTGGTCAAAGAGATGTTCAGTTGTGTACACCCCACCATCTTCTACAGCAAGTTTGAGATTGGACAATCCATGAGTGTCCAATTCTTGTGACTTGTTCACCAACATGACCATCATGTTGTTCAGGCGCTGTTTAAAACAGTGTGTGGTTTGGACCAGCCTGAACAATTCCAATGCAGTCACAGTATTGTCCATTGACAACTCACACATGTTCTGAAGAGCCACAGAGTCAAATATTCGGAGAGGAAACCAACCATGCATCACCATGTGTTTTAAAATTGCCTGTCCTACTGACAGAACATTGTACTCCTGACGACCTAGGTCTGTCACAAAAAAAAGTGGAACAAATCCATCTTTGTTGTGTGGTATTCGGTACACTGAAGGAGGATATTCCTTGTAAAATTCTTGTTGCCATTCTGGCCATTCATCAACTGGTCTGAATTGGTCATGATAAACAGTTTCACACACAACCTGTTTATCAGTCTCTTCCAGAGACAACATTTGGGTGGAGGAATGTACACCAACTTTGTTTGCATATATGTTGAACAAATGTGTAATTATGAACAATGCAAATAGTCATATAAATGTGCCCAACCTGCAGTGTGTCCACATGTTCTGGTTACTACTGTTGTGTTTACCAAGTACACAAGGAGAGGTTATTTACACAGTTCAGACAAGTGGTGTTTGTGAGACTCCAGGTAGTCCCATTGTCTCCACAGCACTGTGCCAAGAAGAGGCCACTGCACAAGGATGGTTGGGCACTGCCATAAAAGTTTCTTCCTCTCGCAGCCTGCCACAAGGATGTATATTCCGTACAAAGACACAAGACATACGTGTGTACACCTCTTCCACCCTTTCTGAATGTTCCCCAGACTATCAATGTTTGTGTCAAATCACAGCCCCCAGTTGTGAGTTGGGTCTCAATTCTGGCGATTGTATTTGTAAATCTGTCTTGTGCACTGCACAGACTGGTCTGCATTGCTCCTCCAATGCAGTGTGTACACATGCCCCTGCCTGTACACAAGGTGGCAATGCAGATGTTTGCCAGTGTGGTGCAGTGGATTGCACCCCCCTCTCTGGTTTGACCTGTCAGAATCAGACTTGTCAGCCCTCTGCAGTGTGTGAAAACTTGGATGGGTCAGTTCCCAACACTGTTCTGTGCCATTGTGGTCAAATCGATTGCCACCCAACCCATGGAGATTTTTGCCATGCACAACGCAATGCCTGCATCAATGCCTGTCCAGCTGGTAGTTGGGTGGATTCCAACCTTGAATGTAGTCAATGCACTGTTCCTGGCTACTACTGTCCACCTGGTGGCACTGTGTCGCCCATTGCCTTTCCTTGTCCATCTGGCCGCTACTCTAACCAACTGGGTATTGGTGATGAACAGTTGTGTCAATCCTGCCCTCCAGGGACTTATTCCTCTGTCCCAGCAATTACCAGTGTCAACAGCTGTCAAATTTGCAATGCTAATCAGTATCAAGACGAATGGGGAATGGACAAATGCAAGGGATGTCCAGACGAGAAATTGATCAAAGACACTACATCTGCAGCCAAGCACGATAATTTAACAGACTGTGTTGAAGAGATCCCCATTTGTACATCATCGCAATACTTGTCCAACAATAAATGTGTGGACTGCCACCCATCTTTTGTCTGTGATGGCACTGCACAGACCGAGTGTCAACCAGGGTCTTATTGCAATGGTGATGGCCTTGCCCAACCTTGTCCTATTGGAAAATATGGGGAAAGCAAAGGCAGTGCTACTTTGGAAGCTGGGTGCAAAGATTGCCAAGAAGGTTCATACCAAAATGTGGTGGGACAAACTTGGTGTTCTCGTGGATGTCCACGTGGCAAATTTGGGACAGTGACTGGTGCATCGTCAGAGTTGGATGCTTGTGACAATTGCCATCAGGGGTACATGTGTCCCACTCTGTTCATGAACCGACCTACACCCTGCCCCATAGGCCATGCACAGCATCAAAACGGTGCCGAAACTTGCGAAATATGTCCAGTCAATACCTATTCCAATTCACTGGCCCAGACCAACTGCACAGCCTGTGGGACCAACAAAAATGACGAATTGTTGCAAACAACAGGCATGGGTGCCAACAGCTACACTCAATGCCAAATACGGCAACAGAGTTGTGCTCTGGGCCAATACCCCAACAAATTAAAAGTTTGCCAAGACTGTCGTCCTGGAACATTTGGAGACATCAAAGGTGTGGATTGTTTCCTGTGTCCCCGTGGTTATTACCAATCTCAACCAGGTACAAATCACTGTTTGCCTACAGTTTCAAGACGCTGTAATCAATTGGCGGGTTGTGCAGAAGAGAGCAACGTCTCTCTTCAAAAGTGGAACAACAGTCTCCAAGAAATTACAGTGGACAACAGCAGGTCTAGCCAAGACAGTTGGGTGCTGGGCATCTATGCAGTACTGTTTGGCACTGTGTTTCTGATTGTCATGACCCATCGGTTGTGTCCAGACTGTTTTCGCCATGCCGACATTATGTTTTCGGGTGACCACAGCATAGAGGACACACATGCACGACGGATTTTGAACACACGACTGGGTGCCGCCATGACAGTCTCCATTCCATTCGTCGTCGCTGGGATTGCGGTGTTTGTATTTACCTCTGACAACACAATTGTGCAGACAGGAATGGTTCCCATTGTGCGTCCAACATCTCACAACTACAGCACTTTTGACATCATTTACATGACAGAGTCTGCTGTTGCCACACCGTCATGCATGTCCATTGTTGTTGACACACGGATGGATTGCACTCATACAATTGTTCCAATGGGCACGTTTGTTTGTGGGGTTTATGTCCAATGTGTAGTTCTTTCCCCATTTGTCGGGACAAACACGGTGGTATTGACACTGCCCAGTGAGTTGCAAAGAGGCCAACTGTCTATGGTGTCCAGTGTGTGGAACCACAGTCAAACAAACATCACTTCACTTATCGACCCCCAATCCGGTTTAGCCACTTTGACCCCCTCCATGTTCAAGTACAAAGTCTTTCGCAGTTTGTTTAGGTTGAATACAGACGAAGAGTTTGGGCTGCAGTTTGTCCCCAACCAAGCAGTGTTGCACGATTCGAGCGAAGCCACTTGGCCACATACGATCGAACTCCACTTTAATGTGGTGGAAAACATGTTTGTTCACTCAGTCTCGTCCAAATTGGGCGTTGTGACACAATTGGGCACGGTCCTGACTTTGACAATTTCGGCTCTGTCCATTTTGAGGATTCTGAAACTTTTTTTGGAGTCTGTCATTGATAAGATATACACAGTCTTCTCTACAAACCCACCGACCGACATTCGAAAACGTCGTTCCATATTGCAAGAGGCTTCAACAGAGGTGAGTTTAACGTACAAATCTGGTTCGTCCAGTTCCAAAACTACCGACTTACCACTGCGACCTGTGCCACTGCAACCTGGGGCACTGCAACCGGGGGCACTGCAACAACAAAAGGTGTACACCGACGATGTGACTGGTCGACACTATAAACACAATCCATTGACCGGTAAAACCCAATGGGTACACAAAGGCAACAACAGTTGCAAACAGATGTTAGAGCAAAAATTGAGTGAAGATAATAAATCTGAACTATAAAGGTTAAATATTTTTATATTAAATGGGAGACTATGTCGAATTGAATAGACGTCCTCGTTTTGTGCAACCATCCACCTTTACATCCTGTAATATCATTTCTGGCCTGATTCATTTAGTGTCGTTGGGGTTGATTGCCTACCTGTTTGGTCATTCAAACGAACAATTGCAAGCGGTTGACACCGAGTCGTGGTTGCAAGAACATGTGTATGTGTACAACGAAACCTCCAAAAAATTGACGATATTTGCTGACAGTGTTGAAATCAAACCACAACATGTTCGACACAATTTGAAATCGACAAATGCCAAACATAGGCGGTTGGATGCCCAAACATCCACATTGACCATATCGGGGACAATATACAGTGACATACTCGATACACAGAGCATGTCTGTCCACGGTAAACACATACAGGGTCCACCAGGACCACCCGGCAAAGATGGTCTTGACGGCAATCCAGGCCAAGACGGCAAAGATGGTCTCGACGGCAATCCAGGACCGTCCGGCAAAGATGGTCTCGACGGCAAAGATGGTCTCGACGGCAATCCAGGACCGTCCGGCAAAGATGGTCTCGACGGCAATCCAGGCCAAGACGGCAAAGATGGTCTCGACGGCAATCCAGGCCAAGACGGCAAAGATGGTCTCGACGGCAATCCAGGCCAAGATGGCACACCTGGCACAAATGGCACTGATTGGGATGCACCCTTTTTGTCTTATGGTAACGATATATTAAACATGACTGTGACTCAATTCAATGTGTTTGGAAATGTGAAATTGTACAATAATATGAATGTTGATGGGTTTGTGAATGTGGACAGTGCAATGTCTGTGCATGGTGACCTATCACACGGTGGAGATATCTATGACCAAATCAACCAATAGTTTATGAATCAATTATTGTAGTTTACGATCCACATTACATCATAAAAAAAAAATAACAACATAAATAAATGAAACCAATGAATAGTTTTCCAATGGTAGTGGACCGTTGTGTCTCTCCATTTTTATCAGTGCAGTCCTTTATATCTTTGCGCACAGTCTGCAACACACATTATCAGGATCAGGAAGCATGGTTTGTGCGTTCCAACCCCATGCCTGTCCATGTCCCCTCTTTGAGCATGCGGGAGAAATTGGCACTGAATTATTTGCTCAGTTGGGCCATGCAATTTCCTGAGCAATTGGGCTCCGAAGATTGGTACCAACGAGTGATGGAGTGGCTCGAACACAACTCATCCATTCGCATCATGCACCATTTTTTTATGAATCAAGACATTGACAACTTGGACTTGACCGCTCTTTCTCTGCGACGCCGTTTTGTATGGCAACGTCAATGGCATCGGTATCGACGACTATATAAGATGAAATCCATCAAGAGAATTTCAACCCATGATCTTACAGACGAATACCCCTCAAAGCGACGCAAGTATTGGGTTCCAAGTGCAGGAATTGCACAGCCCTGTTGTTGACAATCCGTTCCTGGTGTTTTTCCTGTCGGTTCCAACCCGACCCAGCTCAGTGACTGTTCTGCAGCTGGACGACAGAGAACACCGCTTGGAACTTCTGGGTCAGGACTCTGAAATGGTGTTGGTCTGTCAAATGTTCTGTCCCCGTTTTGATGGCAATGTTAGTCCCACTACCCCAACTATGGTCACGCAGTACATGGGTTCAGCCACAGTGGACCTGTCCCAATGCAAGCCCAATACATACACCCTTGTTCTGCTGGATTCCTCTAGTCGTCCAGCATTGCGTGTGGGTCAAGTGACTGTACGTTTTACACATGTCTGTCCCCATTTACTGCCGGCCGAAAATCGGTTGCAGGTGCACTCGTCTCAAAACAACAACGTGGTGCAACAACTTGCCAATGCCAGCGAGGCAAACTTGACCCACATCCATGGGTTTGGTGAACACGGACTGCTAGGCATTGTACCAGGACTTGAACGGGTACATTCTCCCTACTACACCAACCACATGGGTACAACAATGCCGTCTGGTGCTTTTTGCATGATTTCCACCTGTGTGGTCGACCATCTCGAGCAGGCCATTTTGTCTCACCGACAGCGACTACAAGTGGCGCTTGCTCGCAATGTGATGTCGGAGGAAACATTTGTACGGGACGTGGCTGACATGATCAACAATGGCATCAAATCTAAACATGTCCGATGTTTAGTCGTGGTGGCGGATGCCGTAACTTTGCACGCTCGAATGGACATTGTCTACAACCCCGATGTGCAACTGACACCCCAAGCAATTGGCACCGAAAGATGGGAAATACCCCGCGAACCAAGGCCGGACGGCACTGTTTGTTTCACGGGAGACTGCGAGGATTTTGCCCGTGAGGTGTACCAACAGTGCAAAGAAATCGTGGCCTGGGTGTCGCCCTCGGTTCAGTCTGGCGACATCATGGAGTCGATGTCGGCCGTCCTGCATTTGTATGTCCCGACCATTGAACAGGGAGCCGTCGACTCCAGTGCCCACAGCAAGTACATCACCTATGAGGCTGCGTACCGCAATCACATTTGGGCGGCTTTGCATCCCCGCGATGCCTGGCGCAACAAAACAATGGGTGCGACTGTCTCCCTGAAACAATTGTACAATAAATGGCCTCAAGTCATGTGTGAAACAAGCCTCCCAGTGTTGCATCTCGAGGGGACTGGGGATGTCTATCCGGTCGTCACGTCCATCAAGCCAGGGTATGTGGTTCGATTGGACCGATTGGCCAAAGAAAAAAAGCAGGAATGTCCCCAGTTGGAGTTGGCGTCCACGCCTGACATGTCAGTGCAGACCGAGGGGTTTTCTACTTTTTACAAGTATGCAATCGCCTGCATGACAGACGTTTTCAAAGATCAGGGGTATTTGGACTTTACCTACATCACCAACGACAAATATGGTTGTCCCATTGGTGAATGGGCAAGAGGCAAATATAAATTCGTCCCGTCCACCCGACATTCTCCCGAAATAATGCAACACATTTCGCACATGATCAAATTGGAAAGGCCCATCGCACCAATCACCGTCTCCTCCTCCATCGTGCGTGGACCGGAGTTGTCCAATAATTACCATTTGAGATTTGGCCAGGACCATCCCTTCGAACATCAGCCCGACACAGCACTGCAGGGTGAGTACAACATTGGAGATAAAAAGTGGTACGAACTGTATTTTTCTGTAGAACGCAATACCAAAAAAAAAAGTCCATAAAGAAATAATAGAGTAGTGTGTTATAAAATGTCAAAGATAACTATATACAGAATGGATGGTATATGCCTCAAGTTTTACAATGCATTGGCTGCCAACAAACGATGCTCACCACTACTTACGGCATGGTACAACACCTTGAACAAAAATGCCCCAACACTGTCCTGAAAAGGGGTGGAATTATTTCAGCATATAAAGCCCAACCTGTCCTGAACAAATGTCAAACGCCTGCTTCCGAACCCACAACCCAGTCGGCCACCGATGTAAAAATGCACCACGAGGCCGCTACCTGATTCCGACCGGTGGGCCGTTTGTGGACATTGGCCATTTGTCTAAAACTTTCAGAGTTGTCTACTTTAAATTTGGTGCTTCAGGTCTGTACACAGTGACCTTTGAACATCCCACATCAACTTGGTCGTGTACCTGTCCAGATTTTGTGCATCGCCAACGGGCACAACATCGCACATGTTGCAAACACATTCAAGCCTGCATCGACAAAGAGAACGGGACCGTTAGAGGAGACAACTACCAACAGTTTTTGGAGGAACAGGTCCAGGAGCAGATAAACTAACGCGTTCCTGAGGGTCTAACCACGCAATCTAAGGACCAAATGAAGAGTGGCCTCTTTTTGGATGTTGTAATCTGTCAATGTTCTGCCGTCCTCCAGTTGTTTACCAGCGAATATCAATCTTTGCTGGTCCGGTGGAATGCCTTCTTTGTCTTGAATCTTCGCCTTGATGTTTTCAATGGTATCACCGGGTTCGACGTCCAACGTGATAGTTTTTCCAGTAAGAGTTTTGATAAAGATCTGCATGAGTGGTTGAGAGTCAATGTAGGAGACTTTATACTGGAAAAAGGTTCGGTGGTTTACCCACAGCAACAAATGTTAATTAAGGATATTTATTTTAGATGTTTAATATTTATGTTAAACTTGACTTAACTTAGTTGACCACCCACTCGGTATTTCTCGTACTCCATGTCTTTCAAGAAACAATTTTCACCATTGCGAACACTGCGGCATCCAGGGTAGACGTTGGGACCCCAATGGCCAGTGTTCATAGTGAGTTTGGTAAAACCCTCTTTCTTGGCGTCGTAAGACAACTGATGTCCTTGAAAACAGATTGTGTTGAGATGGCGTACTGGCGACAAAAATTGTTCTTCGTCACCATAGTTTTGAAGACGGTCAAAGCCCAGTTTATTTGAATATTCCGCTGCATTGGGGTAGTGAGGGTCTGTGTTGCGAATTGTGGTGTTGCCGATATTGAGGACATTGTTGGAATAAAAGCCAGTGATGTCCAGTGGGTTTTGGATATCTCCCGATTTAACTTCACCTGGAATCCAAATGGGGATCAAATCACGGTCAAACGTGTCCTCACTCAATTGACTGGCAAAACAGTCAATTGCAGGATCTCCAGCGCCCTGTCCTTCAAACACGTTGGAGCCCTCACCAGACACATAAGATTGTGCAAAAATGTCTTCCGCCAAAATGACATTTTTGGGTTGTTTCACGACAGATTTGTGGTAAAAAGTGTAGTGACCAATGTGAACTTTATGAATCACATCGTCCGTCAACATGAAATCGTGGTGGCCGTGGGCTGTGAAGCCGGTATCCATTCCACCCTTCATCAAAATGGCAGAGGCCATGTTGTAGGTCTGGAACGGACGAAGCAACATGACTGTACCCTCTCCAGTGGTGTCGATTGTTGCATCTGTACAAGCCTCTGCATTTTTTTTGGCTTTTGCTGCGCAGTCCTTAAAGGACATGCGTTCAAAATTGTCCGTGTCCATGGAGTAAATGAAGATGTCGCGTTCTTTGCCAACAATTTTCTTGTCGACATCCTTATTTGGGAAGACAAAGTATTCCCCAATTTGTCGTTCCCGCACCAACAAGTCCCGTGGTTCTCCAATGAAATCAATGTCAAAGGGTCTGGTTTCAAACACTTTGCTGCCCCGAAAGGTCAACAAATTACCTGGACCCTTTTCCAAATTGGCGGCCGCACCAGCACCTTTGCGGTAAAATTCGACTTCGGCCGAGGGAACCATCGTCACGTAGATGGACATTTTGCTGGGAAGAATCCACACGTTGGGCGTCACGCCTTCGTACTTCATTTGGTCTTTGAGTTCCGCGTCCAACAAGTAGAGGCCACGCTCTTGTTTTTGGACGAGAGCCCAACGACGTCGTTGTTTGCGCAACAACTGGCCTGGGCGGGTAACTGTGGCACCGTGTTGGCGTTCCCACTCTTTGTAGTGGTTTTTGCACGAAAGCAATGCATGAATCACACCGTGGTAGGCCGTTTCGTTGACAGAGTCGACAATTTGACGCAAATTCATGAGGTAGTGCTGACGACCTTGGTCGGTCTTGTAAAAACCGTGCTCAATGATAAAAGCTAAACCGCGACGGACCAAACGGTCAGAGCGGGATTCGCGCTCGGCAGTCACATACCGTGGGACACCTTGGTGAGGTTCCAAATCCATCAACGTTTTATTAAAACGGAAAATATCCCATTTGACGGACAAATCCTCGGTCAACACCCAGGGTAAGACCACGGAGGTGTACCAAGCATCCTCCTCAGTAATGAGGTAGTCCAGGACAGTCTCCAAGTGCTTGTTTTTGCCTTGGTAAGCTTTGGGCAAATTAAATGTCTCATGGGCGAATTTATCTTCGGCCAACATTTTTTGGTATTGTGGTTCTACTGACCCAAAAAAAGGTTGCAGGGCATGGTTTGTACTTGCGCTTCCGACTGAGCTAAGGTTGGTTGTATCTTCGTATGACATTTAGTTCAACAGCATGGGTCTTATATACTGCCTTTTTATTAGCGTTGAAACACAAAACACTTTTTACAAAAATCCCGGAATACACTATTTAACCCTGTGTACTTCCATACGCAGATAAGTGACACAATGGGGATTGTTTTTTCGCAGCTCGATGCACTTTGGAGTTCGTTCAAACGTGACTCAGGCATTTTGATTTTGGGATTGGACAATGCTGGCAAAACCGCGGTGCTGTACACTTTGAAACTGGAGGAACCAGTGGAGTACACCATGCCCACACTGGGGTTCAACCTTGAAGAGGTGACAATTGGCAATGTTAACATCAAAATGTGGGACATTGGGGGGCAATCCAAATTTCGGCAATTGTGGCCGCACTATTTTGAACAGGCCAACGGCATCGCGTTTGTGGTGGACTCCAACGATGTCGACCGTTTCGAGTTGGTGCGGGAAGAACTGCATGCACTGGTGGCCAACAAACATCTGGCAGGAAAACCGTTCCTCGTTCTGGCCAACAAACAAGACCTACCCATGGCCGCCAACAAAGAGCAGCTGACAACCATACTGCATTTGCGTGCCATCCGGAGCTCGCCCTGGCACATCATTGAGTGCGCTGCTGTCAAAAACACTACATTGAGGCATGGATTTGACTGGTTGGCCAATCATATTTGAATATCATCTATAAATAGTGGGGGGCCAAGTCTGTCAAACCATGATTGGAAACCCCCAAGATGTTGTTTCCACTGCACCACGCCGATTGGGCAATGCAGTGGAACCACTGCTACAATTTTTGGAAGTCAATGTCCGTCAACCATTGGCAGGGACTTGGTTCGACCATTGGATTGCCCTGCCCGCCAAAAACTATTACATTGCGGCCAAGCGGCGGGATTGAGGACAAATACACACTATTAAAGTACTGTTTTTTTGTTGCTAGTCAAAGGACAAACAAATAATGGACAAATATTTTTGCAAAGACTGCTTGGGGTTGTGGCGGCAGAACAAGTACATGTTGTGTTGTCCCGGATGTGTGGGGCATCGAGACTCGTTGGCTGGTTGGACACCAACATTGTTGTTGGAGACATATGGGCCAATGTTCAAAGTGGAGGAGAGGGCCTACTTTCCTGCACTTGTCCGTCTCCAACTCCCTCCACCACGGAGTCCACCGCAACATGTCAAACCACAAGTGTACAAGTGGTTACAAACACAATCGTTCTTGACTGGGTTTGTGGAGCAACAGACACGAATTTTGAAACACTACAACACAACCAGTGACCCCGTCTGGTGGGAGGCCTTAGACCCAATAGTCCAACAGTATCTACAAACATTACATTTTTAAATGAAAAAAAATCAATTTTTTTATTTTTTTCATTAGATATATCCTCGGCGTCTACAGACATTGGGTGAACATTGACGGATGTCTTTGGTCCAGTATTTGATCAAGGCCCATGCACCATCCGGAATGCCAGTGTATTTGACACGTAGTGCAGAGACCTCTTCAGCAGACACTGTTGCAAACGGTAACTTTTCAAAGTAACTGGCGTCAAACCCTTCACACTTTCCCACCAACTCTGGTGTGATCACCTCGTAATTGTATTTGCCATTCGCATCAAAACAAAACGGCAACAATTTAGGTTTGAATGCATTGAAAGCCATCATGTGCATCAAGAAAAAGGTGGGTTTGTCGGAAGGCCAGTAGGCACCAGTCGAATGAAACAACGAACCAAAGATCTCCGTCTCACGGCGACCAAGACCCAAAAATTCAGAGGGATGTTGTCGACGTTGCCCCGGGAGCATCAACGTCGTTGGCAGTGGTGGGGCCGTCGCCAACGACTTTTTCTTCTCAATGGCCTTTTTTCTGTTCAGGCCTTGGTAGAACAGAAATTCATCTTGAACATTGGCAGGGTTGTACGGAGACAAAAACAACGACAGAGAATTCTGTCCAAGACGACTGATCTCGTGCGCGACCGAATCGGCAAACAGAATGATTTGACCCGGTTTGGTTGTTTGGACTGTTGTGCGGGGCCATGGCGACAACTGGCTTTGCGTGGGCTGGACAAACAGCGAGACTTGGCCGCCCATTTGGACAAAGAGTTCCCGTGCTCGGGGATCGTTGTTGGAACCTTTGTAGTAGGTAAATGTCCGACCCGACGTGACGCAAAGAATGGCTGAAATGCCAGAGTCGTCAGAGAGGACATGGGGCCCTTCAATGTGGGCCTGTTTGAACCCATCGTCCTTGTTGACGGGGTTGAAACGAAAACGGTTGGGTCGGATCTGCCAGTCGCGAGTGCCCGTCGTCTCAGTAAAGATCGCGTCGACCACCAGAGAGTCGATCGCAAAATCGTGAGCGTCGGATGCATAAGTGTGCCACATCCCACCAGAAATGCCAGGCAATCCCTTGCAGGCCTTCGCATCGATGTCTGACCAGTTTTGAGGCGATGGCAGGCGATATTGTGTGTGGACCCGAGCGTTCCAGTACCGTACCATCTGGTCACCCGGACATTCGATATGGATGTTGGCATCCACAATAACTACTTCTTCCCGACCAGTTCTGAGCAGTGCAATGGCATCCTTGATGTGTTTTGCATCGAATATGGGCACGCCCGACCGATGGTTGTGGTTTCCCACGCATTTCTTGCGGCGTTTGGCGGGGGGGGCTTGTGACATCTTTATTTATGGTGATTGTGGAAATTTCCTTGTAAATATAATTAAAAGATTATTTTATGCTATTTACCCCCTAACCCGTTTTTTTAGGTGTTTTTAGGTGGCTGGGTATGGTGGTGGGTATGGCTGAAACACTACAAGAATTGTATATTTCTGTTGTGTGTCGGCCTTAAAGTCAATTAAGTCACCTATTGTTTGTTCTTGATTTTCCTGCTTATTAATCTGAATACTACCCACAAACAGCTTGACTCCCAACTTGACTCCGTTTTTGTTAGGGTATGTTTCTTTGATAATATCGTCCAACTCCCTCAAAGTTGTGCCATATTTGATTTGGATATGTCTTGAATTGCCGACAAATGTTTTCAAAGTAAAGTTAATGTTCTGTCTGTTCCTAATCCTCTTTTTTTTTCTTTGTTTTTTTCTGAATGGTCGCGACTCTGCCGAATGGAAAGTATGGAACATAATACACATCACAGTATTCATATTTATACATGCATTTTTTTGATTGACAATTTTTACTGTGCATAATCTACAAAAAATCGTCTTGTGTGCCAAGGAGGACAAGCATCGATTGACAACTGAGTTCCACGCGGCACAAGACTAACAAGCGAGGTCGTGCATGGTTTGTCTCCAGATGCAAGAGCGCTGGCAAGCGGGTGAAGCCATGACATCGGCCATGTCGATGCATCCGTCCTGGTTGGCGTCACAGTCCGCAAAGAGTCGATGGTAATGGTTTCCTTCGACGGCTAAAATGTAGGGTCGTTTGAGTCGGTACGAATTGGTCAAGGGCTTGGTCCGTTGGTGTAGATGAACACTGTTCAAACAGTTGTCTCCAACAATGCACTGCCACACTTCTTTGTGCGACAACGAACAGTCGGCCAGTACGGAGGAAATCCCAATCAAAGCCAGAATAGACTTCATCATCTTCCCCTTGAGAGATCACCACTTATAGTGTCTTATTGTTAAATCCATTCCCTCCCCAAGTATATTCTGTTATATATACTGAATACTTGTAGGGAAGTCAATGGCGTGTTCCAAGGGCCACGAACTATGGTTGCAACAGATCAACATATTGCGTGCCAGCATGCAGTCTCTTCCGGACACAGCTCCCAACAATATTATTGAACATTTTTTCACTCAAGCGATGGAGACTGAATTCAAGTCCGAATCGATTCAATTTCGGCGAAATTTGAAAAAGATTTTGGGTATTGCTGTACATCAAACATTGACGACTTCCCCCCGACGTCAGGCAGCCGAGGCCTTGTCGTTAGTGGTCCAGGCCAATATTCTGTCCCAAATCCGTCTGGCAGACATTCGAAATCAGGCTGTTTTTCAGGTGTACTGCAAGTGTGGCATCACACTGGACACTTACTTTGAGCGTTTTTCCAGTCCTCCTGGCACTCCCCAACAAAACAAAGCTTATGCCCGAGTGGCCCACGGCAATGCAATCTGCAACGCAGAGTCCATTCGTCTACTAACAGATCTGTTGATGTACATGCAATTTTTGAAGCGTATATATGTGGTGAAACATCTGTTGTCCACTGGTACCAAACCCACTGCTTGCACCCTGAACTGGGTTGGTTTAATGTGGAGTGCGCACATTACGGCACACGGCATGAGTGTGTTGATTTGGGAGTTGTTTCTGGATTTATGGCACTATAACGAAGTCATTACTGATTTAAATTTGGTGTAGGCATCGGTGGTCATGTATCTCCATTCATGTGCTTCGTTGATAAAAGTGGGAATCATGTCTAAATTGTTGGTCATGATCTCCATACTTGTCGCAAGCAGATGCAGGTCTTCAAAGAGGCTTGGCTGGGCCTGACTGCCACCACCACGACTGCTTTTCAAATTATTGTGGTGGGTAGTGTTTTGTACAAGTGTGTGAATCATCCCGACTGTCTCGCTCAAGTCAGTAATCATGCCAGAGATTTGGTCTGGATGGTATGTGTGTCTCAATTCAGTCACTGTGTGGGCTGTCCAAGTCCCACCAACGACCAGTGTTATGGTCAGTACCATTAAACAAAAAGCGGTGATCACATTGGAGATTGTACTTACTAACGAGTACTGTGGTGTTTGTACTACCATTGTGTCTTGCAAATGTCGGTTGTATATATATAGTGATAAATCCCGACTGGTCGTCCAAGAAAACTAAATCTTGTTATATAAATGTTTTTTTTTACAGTAATATTATGTTGAACAAACAGTCGGTCTGGTGTCAAATTGCTTCTGTTTTCACTGCTGTCCTGGCGTTGTCGGCTTTTTTTTCTGTTCAACACCTGACACTGACGCAGGACATATACTGGAGTTTCGTTTTGGGATTCACCAGTTTTTTTCGTTTTGCTGTGGGAGAACACCGACACCAGTGTGGAATCTCGATCGACCATCTAGTGAAGGGGGGCGCTATCTGGACCAACATCCTTCACATCTTGATCTTGAATGGACTGTTCATGAATTGCACCCCTCGACATTTTCCTATTGTGGCAGGTCTGGGTGTGGCAGTGTCTTTTGCCCCCAAAGTACGTCCTGTCTTGGTTCTGTCTCTGTTGCGATACCCAGACGGCCTGACCCTGCTACTCCTGGGTATAATGGGTTTCGACCATGCTTTTCGACGGACAATGGCTTCCACGGTGGGGATGCCCCAAAACAGTGTTCAATTAAAACAGGCAACTGCTGTCCAATCGGTGTCAATATTACTGGAAGCATTGTTGCTCTGGCATTTGCGATGCCAACATCGTTTCCCGTACCAATACCGATGGTCTCCCGTTTTATGCAGTGCAGTGTTGACAAGCAGTGTGGTCCTCTGGTGTTATTGGTATCTGCCACCAACTTTGACTACATCACGTTCTATTGTCAAACGAATTGGCCATGGCCTGACTCCTTCTTTAAATGCCATTCAGAGTTGCCCCACCTGTGCTGCTTGCCTTACATGTCTGGACATTGAGGAGGTGTATGGGTAGTTATGGTTGCAGCACCAGCCATGTGCATGGCCAGTGTCATGGAGTGAGCGATGCTGCCCTTGATGAAGGCTCTGCGGACTGGCATCAGGTTCTCTGGGGTGTACATGCTGTAAAGAGTCGAGTTTGTGTGAAAGTCTTGGTATCGATTCCACCACTGTGTGGCAAGGGTATATTGTTTGGTACACAGTATGGCCGTCCACAAAAACCCCAACCATGGATACACCAATGTCGTGTGTTCGTCGTTGGTGCCATACATCCAAGACTCCCATGTTGTGGGATAGGGTTGGGGACCATCCGTCAACAAAGGAAGGGGGTATTGGAGTTCTTGATTGAAAGATTTCCAAAAATGGACAGGCACCATGTTCCAGTACACGGCCAAAATGCGAGGTATTACTTCCCGAGTCGTGTATAAATTGTTTTGTAGCTGTGTCACAAACCGTGTGTGCATGACTTCCATCAATTTTTGCTGGGTTTTATCTTTTTGAATCATGCAAATCAGTTCCATCGAACGGATCGATTGGCACACCAAGACATTGGAGGCCAACACGTACCCCGTGTGCTCACGACTGGTCGCCCATGAACTCTCGGGCGGTTCATAAAACATGTCGTCTTTCATAAACTGTTCCAACCACTGAAAAGCCCGGCGAGCATGGAGATACAATCGCTGCACTGTTTTGGAACGAGTGTCGTACAACCATTCCAAGAGAATGAGAAACTGCGCGTTGGCGTCGACCACCGGGTTTGTTCGGTATTTGTAATGTGGCACTGCTGTACCTGACCAAGATTCCGTAAATTTCCACGGGACTTGTCCGTCAGCTGTCATGTGGTCCGCCAATCGTTGCACAAATTTTTCAATATGAACCACATCCTGATTACAAAATTTCAAAGCCATGATGGTGAAAAAGGTTTCACGGGTCTCGACCACTCCACTGTGTTTGCTGGTGTACCAACCACCTCTTCTGCAACGGTTGGAATTCAATTGATTTTCAAATGGATACACAATAGTCTCCTCTCGCACAAACAACGAGGGTAGACAAGAAACAGTCCCTCTGTACAAAAAAACAAAGGGGAGCTGCATTGACCGACACAATAAAGTAGACTTTAATACTTTAAAAACTAATCTTTTATAGATGTATACTGGATTCTATTACCCGGTCCTCCCCCAAACAAGTTCACTGAGTCCATCGTTTGTTGCAAGCCAAACAATGGGCAAACACAGTCATGGGTTCGTCGGCTCCCCGTGTCTGCTTTTCGTAGTAGTCCACCGAACGTTTTTGACACCGACCACAGACCAGAATTGACTTTTCAATATTAACATCAGATTTAATGTGGGTCGGGTACGATTCACGCAACCACTCCTGTCTCTCCACCGCTAGTTCAGTAGTCAACAACCAGAGCTCTGGTGTCTGTAGCAAGGCAATCAAAGAACTATGGTTGAGAGCAGTGGGACATTTTTTGTAGCCGGCACAAAACAGACGCGCATCTTGTGCCGTTGGTTTTTGCAACAGAAACTGCTTGGTCAAGGATGACGGCAAGTGTCGGGCAACATACGCCGCAATCATGTCAGCAATCAGACACTCATGTTATTTATGGTCAAATGCCATAAGTGTTAAATAAGTGTAAACAATGTGAGCAATACGATCAATACGACGTCACTGATGGATCGATAGATGTCGAGTTCACAAAATGTCCAGACTCCTTTCAAATACAACAGGTGAGTCATGATGGGAATGCAGACTGTGTATGTCATCAACAACACGATAACTGGCGTCGCAAAGAAAATTGGATGTGGTACAACCGTTTTAAACATCATCAGACAAGTGGCCAGGTAGAGATTCAATACGGCATGCAGGACAAATGGAGTGTGTTTCACCTTGGTAAGGGGGTGTTCGGACTGATACTTGTGAACCTGCTCCAATAGCAAAAAGTTGTCGTCGGACACAAATTTCTCGTGGGTCTGCACGTCGTACTGGTTCTGGTTTTCGGAAATGACTGCTTGATATTCCCCCAACAATGCCAACATGACCACAAGCATTCGGGTCGATGAACATGAACAACCCAACAAATATGCCATTTGTACGTACAGTACTGGTACCGACACCATACGGGAAATGGAACGGATGGTATTGAAACCACGCACCATCATAATTTTGACATCACACCAAAATTGTCCGTTTGCTGAACCCCATCCGGCCGACCGCAAATTGACAAATGTAAAGCAATGCTGCACACACAGACTGAAACAGGCCACCACTGTCAACCAACGAATGTCGACACCGTCGTAGGTACTGGACGGACGACTGTAAATGACACAGATACCAACGACAATGAGGAGAGCCATTACTAATGCACAGATTTGCGTCAGTTCCTGCATCACCAACTGTGGTCGACGAATTCGAAAAGTCGTTCGACATATTTTGATCGGAGACACTTCGGTCTCTATGGGGAGGGTTTCCATTTCTTCCATGTTGTTGGTGGCCATATGCTATATATATACATATGTACCAATATACAAAAAAATCCAAACAAGTACCTTTTTTTTCAGGCACACGACTCCAAACGAGTGTACAGTGCGTTTGGAGTCGTGTGAAGTGCATCAATGTTCTTTATTTTGTCAATGCGCTGCAGAGTTGTCACCACAAATTCGGAACAAAAATAGGCCTCTTTTCTGGAGGAACGTTCGTTGGACATGGAAGGCAGCCACGAAAACAAAGCACCCGACGAGTCGTAATTTTTGCCCAGTTCCTCGATTGCAAATCGAAGGGTTTCCTCCAGATGTTGGGGAGTGACGTTGGGGACATCGACCATGGTGGCTGTCTGGTCGTCTTTCTCGGGTATTTTGAACCAGGTATCGTGGGCGGTCTTTTGCAGCACCCGCACACTCATGGGATGACCCCACAGCAAAGAAAATGAGATGGAGACATTTTCCTGGGTCTGTGCCACTTTTCGGAAGCCGGTCTCGAAAAAATACGTTTCAATTTGACCGAGAATGCGATTGCAGTCCGCGGGACTGTACTGGCCAGCTTGGGCAGACGAATACACATCTTTAATTGTGGTCATCAGTTGATCCGGTGTGGTGTGGACAACCAGTTCACAATGGCAAAATTCACCCGACGTCACCCAAGCGGCCAAGCGGTTGAAGGTGTTGGAGAAATAATCCAGTGGTCGATAAAAACTCACCGATAGCATTGATTTTGGTCTGTCGCTAGTTGTATAAATACTCACATTTGATTGGCATCAAAGACCATATTCAGATGGGCAATGTGTGTAGACATTTAGTCACCGTGTTCCAAACACAACACGTGACGCAAGTTGTAGAGTGCGTACAAGAACTGCAGCGAGTAGAAACAACTCTGGGCCATCTCATCGACAAATATGAAGGGCAAATCCAAGAGCAAATGGGCAAGGCACGCACGAAAAGGAACGACAAAACCAGTTGCCTTTGTCATATGAGAACCATTCATATCATCCGACACCACAAAGAACAGTTGGAAAACAGGAGGACAGCATGCCTGAGCAAAAGGTACCAGTTGGAATCCCTCAACGTGACGCAGATGCACATTAAAGCCATTCAGACCACCTCGGCCACATTTGAACATTGTTTGAAGGAAAATGACATAAACCGTGTTGCCCAGGTACAAGACACGTTGGCGGAAATGATAGAGGACGCTTGCGAAATCACAGACATTGTGTCGACCATTCCTGTCGACATTGACGACGACGAGATTGAAAATGACTACAACGCTATGGTCGCAAGTCTGCAAGCAGGGCCGACACCAATCGAGTTCCCCTGTGTGCCCAACACAGAATTGGTGGGGAGAGGCCAGTTGGAGACGTTGCCGTTGTTTGAAGGAGGACACACTGCGTGACAAGGCGGGACAAAGCGGGGCAAGGCAGGACAAGGCGGGACAAAGCGGGACGTCGAAAGTGGAGTAGATAGAGACCAATTCAATTTTAGGACTATAAATACAGACTAAATGCATATCAATGTTGGCCAAGACCGTGTTCAATCTCGTTGGGGCTCTCCTTTGCTATTTTTTCCTTGCTTATGTTTCAATGCTGCGAGTTGTTCAACAACAAGGAGTCCGAGACTATTTCAAACTACCCTTTGTTGATTGGGCCTACATCTTTGCCAACGCCATCCCAGTTATGACTGTTCTGTACCAAGTTTGTGGGGGTACCCACGCCACAGTCCACGTACACAGAGTGACCTGCCTGTATTTACTCAAAGCGGTGGTGCAGTTTGTCACTGTGGTGCCGGCGGTTGCTGGGACCGCCCAGTGTGCCCACCGGACTTTTTGGGCAATGGTGGTGCAGGGTTCCTGTGCTGACATGATGTTTTCGGGCCATACCGGGCTGACTTTTTTGATGACACCGCCAAAAGAACGGCCAGTGGTAGTGACAACTGTGGCCATCTTTCTTCTCTTTGCAGAAATGCACTACATGTCCGATATCATTGTGGCTGTCATTGTTGCCTCGTGGTTGGAATATGTACTGCCGCTGGGCGATGAACGATCAACCCCAGTGCCCAGCCGTATCAAACCCCAGAAACCAATGTTCATGACAAGTGCCGTGTAGTTGATGGTCGGTGTCCTGGAGGGTCTTTGGTAGTTGGATTTAGACATGTAGTGTATAAGATATCCCATGGCATTGGTGACATGGTAGCTGTTTTACTATCAATCATTGCTAGCACTGCTCTCAATATGGTTGGTGGCTTTGTTGCGGCCAACTATACCTACAACATTTCATTCACACTATTGATGGTCGAATCTTTGAAATTGCTTGTTTGTTCCATAGGGATGCGAGCCATCTCAAACAACACACACTTTCACATTCGTTGGGAATTCATTGTCAATGCTTTGTTGTATTCAATAGTCAATGTATTGACACACCACATCAATAGGGTAGTGCCTTCGGCGCTATACAGCGTTCTTATTCAACACAGGATACTGTGGGTCGTTGCCTTTTCCATCCTGTTTCTTAAACAGCAGTATTCAAACATGCAATACATGTCATTACTGTTGGTTCTGTCCGGGTGCATCCTTCTCAAAATGACCGAGACGTCCACCACATCCGCCACGTCCATCACAAATGATGGTCTTCGACTCATCGTTTTGCAAGGAATCTGTTCGTCACTCTCCTCCGTTTGGATAGAGAAGATGATGAAGAGGGAAGAG
>OFRQ01000005.1_pt1 | contig 37543 bp, 42 predicted proteins | sample 1543131 | NCBI WGS metagenome assembly OFRQ01 (sample SAMEA4005037, study PRJEB22522) | seawater metagenome | reverse complement strand
GCGACATTGTAACTACACAAGAATTTGAAATCTAGTTTCGAGAAATAATGCCTAAGCTCTCGGAAGAATGTGACTATGAGTTTAGATTTATCAAATACAACAAAACATCTTATCTACACTTTATGTCTTCACTACAATGCGCTCTCAGATGGACACCACTGAAATTTTTATATATGTGTCTTTGTTTTTTGAAATGGATTCACACTTAATTTAGAATGACATTCTTTGTTCAATGACATGAATGCTTGATTGGGATTCAGAATGTACAGGGCTTCTCGGGCATGAGTTCTTGCTACATGAATGTCAAAAGGTGTGGTGCTTTCGGAACAAAGAAACACCGCCGCATGAACATCCACTCCATTGAACATTTTCACCGAAACAACAGACCTGTTTGTTTCGAGACACGATTTATCTTGCCAATGCTCCTCTTGGAGTGGCTGCCGTGGCTTGGCAATGGTCGGTGCCTCTTCTGGTTTGCGCAATGTACGAATGCGACGCGGTCGGTTCAGTTCTCTTCTTCCAGTGTCGATGTTTGGATCGATGGGGGAATAGCCATCAGTAAAACATTGAACAGACGAATGTTCCTGAACAATTTGGGCAATGACCGCTCCAACATCACTGGTTTCAATTTCCTTAATGTTTTCAGTCATGCGATGTGGGACAACAGTTTTGTGAAAAGAGGGGGTGTTGTACATGTCGCGAAACACTTGTCCTCTCGCCAGGGAGTACTGGTCCAACCGTCCAATGCAGGTATAGTTTTGTGGCGATGTTGCTATCAGAGCCAACCAATCCTCTATACTCCAAAGATGGGCCCATGCCACTTGAATGTTTTCAATATTGTGGGGTAATTTTTGGACACAACTGACACCCAATTGTTTTAGATAACTGATGTTATTTTGTGGACGTTGTGGGGGATCAACCATGTACACTTGGACTGTCTGTATGTCCACATTGTCGATGTTTTCACATTCTTTATGAACATTGACATGACATTGTAATCGATAAGCATCTTCAAAATTCCGAACCACCACGCAAGAACCTTTGAAGGTGGTGGATGGTCCAATTGAACCGACTATCAAAGCTGTGTTCTGTGGTGTGAGTGCATTGCCAATTTTCTGAGCCGCTGTGATCTCTTCTGTCGTTGTCCACATATTTCCATAACGTTTCACATCCAAAACATGTTCAGAAGGTTTATCACAAGATGCGGTGTGAATTCTGGTTTTCAATTGCCAGGCCATTCGGGCCTCAAACTCTTCCCATCTGTCGTTATAGGGCAATTTACCCATTTGCTTCAAGGCTGTGTTGATGACCACCTTGGCTTTATCAACATCGTACACATGCAACGCATATGGAACACCTCGACGACAGAGGTTCTCAATATTGTCGACAAGACGTTGAAAAACAACAGTTATGTCCATTGTTAACATGTCCCAAATCGGATAGACCACCGAGAGAGTCCACAACGCGACATTGGTGTAGGATTGTTCCGCAAGATCGTGGTACTCCCGGAAGCGCTGGGTTGTACGTACTTTTGGAATTGTTGATTTCTTGCGACAACATTTTATATCAGTAATGGCATCAATATTGAAATGCAGACGATTTGCCTTATTTTTAGAGAACACCAGGGTGTAGCCCACGTTGGAGTGATGGCAAGGAAGCCATCCCATGACTGTTATTTTCTCTTTGCCTTGTTTTAAAATACATCGAACCGATGGAAGAACTCTTTTGTGTGGATACACCAATTCCAGAATCCGATGAACAAACCACATGGTCGGGGTTTTGGTGTGGTATTAAGATTTATAAATAAAAAAAAACTTATGTTTTAACTATACTTTTTGTGTGGGTGTGTTTACATTCATTTTTAGTGTGACAATCTTGTCTATTTCGATTTTGTGATAATGTTTTGGCGAGTGGCCATGACAAATTTACTTTTCGAACCGTTGTAGTTTGTGTTTAAGACCCAACAACCGGTTTTGGCATGGGGTTTGCTCATTTGGACTTGTACTTCTTCCCATGTTTTGGCGATGGGTTCGTCGTTGATGTGGGTCACGATGGCCCCAGCATGGATGGCGTCCGTGGCGTAAGCGGGCGACTCGGGTGAGACTGCTTCGACAACGACATGAAATTCGCATCGTTTCTCCGGCGACATGAACTCGAGCAATTTAAACATGCTCACATGTTGCAAGCGTAGCGGTGAAAATTGAATGCCTTGCACTTGTACTTTTTGTTTGGACTCGAAACGTCCCTCATCACAATACCCATACGTCTGGCGGATGGGAGGCAGTTCTTCGTAAGTGGGTTCTCGATTGGTAAACGTCAACTCAAACAGTTTGCCACCGGGTCTCAACACACCCAAAGTAATCTCTTCGTTGATTGGGGTGTCGTTGCACAAATCGGTCAGTGACATAGGGAGGTCGCGTTTTTTGGAATACCATGTGCCCCCTGCAGTCAAAGTGGCATCGGTGCTGGCATTCTTGAACCGATGAATGATGTCGCCTTCCAGACCACCGCCCTGCAAGTACATCGAACTTGGCTGTATGGCCGACACCAGAACCCCGCCGGAAGCCATCCACCCTCCTTTGTTGTTCTGAGGGCATTCGTAGTGCACTAAAATATCGTTGGTAAAAATTGGTTGGGATGTGATGCCAATCTGAGGTGAGTGGATGTGGGCAGCAGGCGGGGGCAAAATACGAACGACGGACGGCAGTGTCTCGGGAGTATTGGTGGGGGTCATCTCTTCACGCACTTCGGCCCACCGGCGGCTTCCCTTCCATTCCGACAGGCCTTCCCAGTCGTCCTGGTTGATGTAGCTTAAGACCTTGCTCAACAGTTTGGGACCACCTCGATGCAGGTGGTGGTTGTTGGGAGACACCACATGTCGCATCAACCACGACTGAAAAGTGCGAGGCTGGCCGCGAATCAGTCCCCCCATATTGTACTCGGCCCAGTTGCAGTCAAGTGAACCGTCTTGCATCAATTTACTCTCGTCCCCAGTCAAGTGGTCGTGTAACGCAACGATGGTCGATGGTCGGGCTGCCAATCCACCGGCCTTGAGTTTGGCCATCATTGCCTGTACCGACTTTTCCCGTTCGTAGCGGACAGCCAACGGGGCCATCAATGTCGGAAGAACTGTTTTCACAGTGTTGGCATGAATAAACCCGTTTTCTCCGTCGACGTTGGCCCCAGTCAATTTAAAGGTATTGACACCCACCAATTCGTAGCGGGACGGTTGAAAATAGTGCAGTCCCTCAAAGCTTTGCTCCTTGCCAGCAGGGGTCTCCACAGGGGAATTTTTCATCGTTCGAATCAAGGGTCCTCCTGAATTTCCGCCGTTGATGAGAGCACCGGACAGGCCGCGAATTTCGTTGTTTAAATGGACAGGGCCTTGGTAGTCCCCAGTCGTAAACTGTTGGTCGATCAAACCCAATGGGTGGCCAACAGCGTGGACTTGATGCCCCACTCTTAGTTGGTCGGAATCTCCAAACGAGAGTGCTGGAATGTGATCCAAATTGAAACGTTTTTTTAACGCTCTTTTCAACCATTGGTGCACTTGAGGTTCTACTTTCAACAAGGCCAAATCACGGTCGTGGCACACTGCGACCACCGTCACTGGTAAGGCCTGGTGCTCGATAAAGGTCGTCATTATCTTCACCACAGGGGAGTTGGTGACCACGTGGGCATTGGTCAAGAGCAACCCCTCTTCTTTGATTAAATTACCGTCGACAGCCAGGAAAAATCCTGTGCCAATGGCTTTGCCGCCAGCCGTTTGGGCAGCAATAATGCGAACTACTTCTGGTAAATATCCCATGCTGTTTGTGTCTTGGAAAAATGGATCACTCTTTATATACTATGCTTTTGGTGATTGTACCACTGACTGAATGTCGCACAACATTTGAAACCTCTTGGTTAACACCGCCATGTAGTTTTCCAATTGACCGATTTCCGCGTCAATGTGGAGCACACGCCATCGAGAAATGTAACCGGCTTGGTGCGACGCAGTGATGTCCGCAATTCGGGTCAGCAATTTGTGAATCTGTTGGACACCCGACACTACATTGGCACAGGCCGTTGCGGAGGGTTCAGCTTCGCAGTTCAAAGCAACGACAGTCGCTTCAATGGTTTGGAGGGTACACTCAATGTCGTGCTTTTGAATGATGTCTTGTAATGTCAAGGTTTGAGCACCCGAACTTTGTAGGGTAGACAGCAGAGAAATGGTCGAGTTGACCACCGGGGTTAGAGCAGAGGAGACCATCATTTTGCTGGCAGTGCCCGCGATGTAAACAAGTCCAGCTTGCATCGGTGGGTTTGGTTCAACCTGTTGGGTTTTAATACTGTCAAAAAAACGATTGCAATGCCAGGGGGTTGAAGTTTTGGAGTTTGAATCTATGAGAATTTTAGAACTTTGTCTAGGCATATGTGTATTTAAATTTTCACAGTATTTAATGTTTGTATGATGCTTTTGAAAAATGTCGAGAAAGGCAACCTTTTCAACACATGTCAAACCCGCCAAGCGTCAGAAAACTGTTCCATTGGGATTTAAATCCAGCAGCAAGCCCCCTATGTGTTACTTTTCAAATTTCTTTGGTGGGGCGGAATTCACATTCATGTCGTTGCGTACAAAGAATAGGTGTTTGCAACATTTTTATGAAATATTGAGAGAGATCGATTGGCATTCTGCAGCAGGTTATCTACTGTTTGAAGAAATTCGTCTTGACCTGTGTGGCAAAAAAACAAATCATTATTGTAAGGATGGCAGAACAGCGGCAGGCCTGTTGGCAAAACTGATCTCGGGCTGTTGGAGGCCAAGTATGGCGTGTCGTTTGGATTCGGTAAACACATTGGCAGCAAAAATGCATGCAGTGAATAAACATGGCCTATTCCAAGAGATTCTCGCTTCTGATTTTTCCAAAAATAATGTCGTCAATGAAGATGGCACCATCACTATCAGAGACGACAATGCTTCCGATAAAAAAGAGTGGATGATGGAAGCACTTCGTCGAAAATATGCACAACCCTTTTTCCGTGACTTGCTGTTAACCTCGGAAGACGGTATCTATGAAATAAAAGGCGGTCGCGATACAGCATTGTGGTGCGGCAATGAGTACACAGAAGGTAAAGATGGCGAACCAACCGCAGGTCTATTGATGAAGTGCTTGGCAGACACGAAAGCACTGATCAAGTAGGGATCGGTGTACACACTTAAAGCAGTTCCAACAATTCAGTCACATTTAAATATTGGCGGGTATGAGGGGCACAGTAGTTCGACAACACGTGGACAGCAGGCACTACAGAGCTGATCTGAAAACAAATCAACTTTCTTTTGGAACAGGCCACGTCGGAACACTTGCCATTTCGAAACGGAGCCAACTGTATCCTGGAACGACACCAGACAATTCGCTTGTGACGAGCAATGGCCAGTACCGGCACAAACATGGAACGCGAATAGTACAGATACTCTTTCAACGTCAAGTACTCACACACCGTGTACAAAATATCGTAGGGCAATAGCATCCGTATTTGTGACGGTACGTCTTTAAATAGCGTAAATCATTTGTCCTGTAAGAAAATTCTTGATTTTTTATTCTAAAACATTTGAACTAAACACACCCAACACAAATTAAATCAAATATGAACAACACCATTGTTTTGGACGACGCAGACATGTTGGAGGGTCAACCCACCGCTCAATCGTATTCTCATGTGATTGCGGACGGTTTGGAACACATTTTAGTGCACCGCATCAACAATACGACGTGGGCCGCCATCAACAACCAAAACAAATTGGTGCCAGTGAGAAATTTCCAAGTGTTGGAGAACACGGCCGAAAGAAATGGCCAGAAAATGTGTTGCCCCGTTTTTTGTGTGATGAGCGACGAGGACGGATTGCAGCCAGTGATGTTGCACGACATGATGCGACAAATTTTTGCCTACGGTTGGACTCGTGGCATTGCTTTGCAGGGTGACGACGTGTGGGAGTGGGACATCTTGGCACAGACATGGCTGCTCAATGGCACCGCCATGGACATGGCCATCATCACACCAAGGGGCGACGTGTTGTTGGACAGACCCATTTCTCCCCCAACAGTGTCCCACTTACAAAGCCAGGAGGTACAAAGATGCGTAGATGGACATTGGAATTCGTGCAAGGCCAGCACATGTCGGCATTGTAACACCAGCTTACTGTTATGACGTCATGGAAGACATGGATTTGCAAACGTCATGGAAGACATGGATTTGCAACTGAACCATCATATGTCCGAATACATGAATACTTAAGGATGGCATTTTGTTGCATGCAACATGTATGCAAGGTGCGTTGTCCAGAAATACGAAGGATTTTTACAATGGTGTCACAAACAAGGACAGTATTCAAACAATATTGGATTCGTACGAGATAGAGATAGAAAAGGAGAGGGAAGACGTGGAACATTTCTGTGAAATCATGAGCGAAATCAAGGAGGATTACAGCCATGTTCCTAACATTGCCACCGTCATCCAGAGAATGTCGTTTTACGTTGTGAACAACGCCATTTCAACCGCCAAGTAGACCCAATGTCTACACATTTTCAAGTAGATCCAATGTCTACACATTTTCAAGTAGATCCAATGTCTACACATTTTCTGTCTACACATTTGACGTAATAAAACCAATGTACATCAAACGCATAGACTTTTTTTTTAAAATAAATAACTGATTTTCAATAAAGAACCCTTCCACATTCATGGAATTGTACTATATAGATATAGCTCCACCACACACATGGGTAATCTTTTCTCTAAACAGGTACACTCTTTGCATGAAACATTACTGAACCCCATTGAGGAAGTGGTGTTGTGTTCGGGAGACCTCTTGTTGGTCTGTTCCTCCGAGTTGGAACTGTGTCTGGTCAGTGAAATTTGGGCTCATGTAGCAGTGGTGGTGGGCAATCAGACATCAGGACATTCCTTTGCCTATCACAGTGGGGTATTTGAGGACTTGCAGCACTACATCTCTCGTCACCGACAGGTTGAAACACGTAGACTGGAAGTTTGGCTGCCCACCACCTTTGACAGTGACTTGTACAGGGCCGCTCAGACCTCGGCGGATCAACTTCTGATGGAGACCGACTTGACCGAAGAGGATCGAGAAGGATATGCAGTGGCGGATGTCCTACAAAAAGTGGGGATGGTCTCAGTGCGAAGCCTTTGCGGGATTCGGCCCGTGGATTTCTCAGCTCAAGCCCAACTGATCGAACACTATGGGGAACAGAGACCATTGGGGGAGCAGGGCGGATATGTACACCATATGTCAAAGACTTGGTATCAATGAACCCAACACCAATGAAAAACAGCCACCAACATCGATGGTCAAGCTCGAAATTACCAAAGTTATCCTCACTCGTTCCGAGGAGTGGGCACTGGTGTCGTACCGTACACAACATGCCAGTGGCACCTGTGGGGGTAAATTTGGTTGCCATGTCTCTTTGATTGTCCCGGGTCAGTACTACAGCGGGAAGTTGCAACAGAAACGTGGGCGTAATGGACAGACCAAATGTTCCTTTGTTGGTGGTCCAGTTTCCCGCACTGCCCATGCTTTGAAAGCCTCCTTTAAACAACAGGGACTGTCCTATCCCGACCGAGCTGCACTGTTTGCCCATTTCAAACCAGTCGAAACATTGGTCGCGGTGTTGCAACATCAGAAACACCAAGAATTGATGGCCGTGCCCAAAATTGGTCGTAAGAAATTGCAGCGGTTGTACTTGGCCTACCAGAGCATTGCACAGGAATTGAACCTCTCGTTGGAGATGAGCCAGACCCTGCCCTCCCTGCATGCCTACCTGAACACCAACCAACGGAATGCAGCGATGAAATGGATGGAAAATTCTTCACAACGGTTTGTGCAATTTGTCTGTCGAGATCCTTGGCGGATTGTGTACGATACCGAGTACGATTCGTTTGATTCCAATCAAAGGCAACGACGCCTGGACTTTTTGGCGGCTACCACACACAAAAGCCGACTTGGTATGACTCAATGTGCCTGCAAAGATTTGAACATGGTGGACGACCATCGAATGGCTCGTTACAAAGCCATTCATGCTGTTCAGGAGTACATGAAAAAAACTGGCCACTATTGGATGCCGCTGTTCAAGTTGACCTCGGTCTGTGGTCAAGTCCAACCAGACTGGCCCATTGTGATCCATGATGGACATGTGGCCCTGGGCAAGTATTCAGACATTGAACGGTTTTTGACACGAACCTTTGCCCAGGTGCAAGAACAGTACAGCCAACCCGGGTGGTCGCCACCTGCCACAGAGGCCGTGCTGGACCAGTGCCAGAGAGAAGCAGTGGGAAAGGCTTGCACCGAGGCATTGTTTGTTCTGTGTGGCGGGGCTGGGGTGGGGAAAACATCCGTGTGCAAACACATTGTTGACAGTCTCTCTGGGGACATCACTTGTGCTGCTCCCACGGGCAAAGCAGCCCAACGTTTGGCAGCGACCACAGGAATACCCGCCTCCACTGTGCATCGTCTTGTGTACATGACGGCCACACTGTCCGGGACATTGCTACTGGACGAACAATCCATGCAAGAACCCGAAATCTTGGCCAGACTGTTGCAGAAACACACTTTTAACAAGATCATTTTTGTGGGAGACAGTGGACAACTGACTTCGGTGGGGCCCGGGCAGTTTTTTCGTGACATTTGTCAGTCCAACCTGCCACAAGTGGAACTGGTACACATTTATCGTTCCGGTCCTGATTCATTGATTGCGGCCAATGGACAGAAAATTAGAGAGGGCAACACTGACTTGGACACAGCATTGGAGTCCTTCATCATTGAACCCTATGTGTCCGAAGACGACATTGTCAACGAGTCCAAACGGATTTATCAGAAGACCGGCCGCATGCCCATGGTACTGTGCAATACCAACGCTGAAATTTGTACATTGAATACAAAATTACGGGAGATCTGTAACCCCATTGGGACCAAAGCACAATCCAACCCCGTGTGCATGGAATACGCCAACAACATTTGGAGATACAAAGATTGGCGTTTTGGAGTTGGTGATTCCGTGATCAATATCACCAACAAATATGTCGAGGTGGAGGCACAAACAATCTTGCAAGTGGCCAATGGAGAAATAGGCATCGTGGTCAGTGCTGGTGGTGGACGGGTGGCAGTGCGGTTTGACAGTGTGGTGTGGTTTGACATCCTGACCGACAACTCGTTGCGACCGGCCTATGCATTGACTGTCAATAAAGCTCAAGGTTCGGAATACCCCATTGTCATTGTCAAAGCATCCTCGACCTGGGGCAGCAAACGGGAACGGTTTTACACCGCCATCACCAGAGCACAACAGAAGTGCATTGTTTATGAAGTGGGCAACTCCATCGACGAGTGTATCAAAGCCAAACCTTCCCTACGAAAGACATACTTAATGCAAAGAATGTGAATCGTTTTTGTATGGTTATGTACCTATTTTTAAAACTCACTTTTCGCCATAATTTAGTATGGTTATGTACCTGTTTTTAGAGAAGGCCAAATTTTCCAGTCCAAATTATCGAGTCTATCATCGACCATCGTCCATCGAACAATTTGTCAGTCCGAGATCAGAAGTGTCTTACCATACACTCACCACAATGAATGTTCCTTCGTGTTGCTGTCACCCCTTTCTAAAAAATGGTCACTGCCTGTCCAGTGCCAACGATGAGGAGTGTGTTTCATTCGCATCGTTGGTCAAATACGAACATTTGGACACGGTACCCGTCCCGTTTGGTGCGATCGCAAAGATATGGAAAAGGGCTTTCCCAAGACATGCGATGGAAAAACCATACCCTCTCTACTTGGTTGTAAAGGATCTGTTCGTGGACGACAATCGAGCTCAACACGAAGCCCATCTTGCACTTCTTTTTCAAAAGCATACCCAACGAGACCAATAAGAAAAGTTACCGCTTCCAATCCTAAATAATAGTTGCAATTTTTTGAACTTCTTGAACATTACGTTTCGTAATTGAGGTCCACCGGTAGGATTCTTGCACACCATTTTCAGTTTGGATGCACATCGTTTTCAGTCTTGATGTGCACATCGTTTTCAGTCTTGATGAACATCGTTTTCAGTTTGGATGTGCACATCGTTTTCAGTTTGGATGTGCACACCATTTTCAGTTTGGATGTGGCGTACACAGTAGAGTAGACATTTTCAGTACACATTGTAAAACATATTTTTTTTGGTGATTTGTACTAACAACGAAGTAAACGATTGAACATGATTGAACATGATTGAAACGATTGAAAAGATTGAACATGATTGAACATGATTGAACATGATTGAAACGATTGAACGATTGAACGATTGAACGATTGAAACGATTGAAACGATTGAACGATTGAAACGAGTGAACGATTGAAACGATGGGATACATTCAATCATTCAATCAATACATTGATTACATGCAATCGATACTCAATCGATACATTCAATCAATACATTCATTAGATTCAATCGATACATTCAATTTGTTGTTGTTGTGGTGGTTGCGGTTGTTGTTGTGGTGGTGGTTTTACCCGGAACGAGTTGTACAACGGCTGTTGCGACACATTCCGTTGGTCGAATGGCACAATTTGCGAAAAGAATGGAAGACAGATTTTCTTACATCGACAACAAATATGTCAAAAGCAACAACCTGTGCTACACATTTGAATGTATTATTGTTCAGTGGGTTTATTCAATAATCGTCGTCGATTTCGACTTCTTCTACATGTGTGAATGTGCCGTCGGCGTTGATGTTCGCGATGGAGCCACCACTTTGTTGAGCTCGATTGTCGTCCAAGTTGTCATGGGATGTATTGTATTGGGAAGGCAAATGAATGTTGACTTTACCATTTTTGTATGCAAGGACACCCACTTCTTTGTTGGAATGGATGTCCATTTTTGTACCATGAAGATCCACGACAGCATGAGAATCTGCAGCCAACCCGTGCATTCCATTGTGGTGCATCGTAGAATCATTCAATCTGACTTTTGTATTGGCACCAAAACAACCAACCCCACATTGACCATTCTCCATAAAATCACATCGTGTTGCTGTAGCAGTGGCACCATCATTCACACATATTCCAGACCACTTGCACTTTGTGAAACAACACTCCGTTACATCAACATTGGTCCCACCTCCTGTACAATTCAGACCGTACCCACGGTGGTTTGTGACAGCCAGTTCTTCAAATTTAACATGTTGTTGCTTGTCCACTTGAAACCCACCAAGCATTGTCGTTTTACCTTTTCCTTTACCAACAAAGGTAATGTGGCTACAACTGACAGTCATGCCCAAAAGACGACCGACGACTGCAAATTGGCCCTCACCCACAACAACTCTAACTGGATTCTCCGGCGTGCATTCGTTTCTCTCTGAAAACACCACGGCCATATCCATCCCTTGATTCATGGTTGGGAAATCTTCCGGCACACGAATGATGTTCTGTTTCAACACGTATTGCCATAACTCCTCAAAGAACGTATTGCAACGGCCAACCGTGGACAACGCTTTCAAGTCCAAAAATGGGTTCAAGATTTTGGACACCCATACATGGAATGGAACATTGTTGACCCATTGGGTCGAAGACAACCGGGTTCGGCGTGGGAAGGCCACAACAAAGGGCGCAACCGTGATTTTATGGCGCTTGGCGGGTGGCGACGAGGATGAACTGCTTGCACCACGGGTTTTGTGGTTCGTCTTCGTGGCCATGGTGATCTCCTTCAAAAGTTCAAGGCCCAAAAACGATGGCCCCCTTTTAATTCATCGGTTCGCCCTCCACCACACCGAACAGGCCAACAACGTAAGGCTAACATCGTTGTAGCTCCACTCTGTGGAACGATTGAAACGATTGAAACGATTGAAACGATAGAAACGATTGAAACGATTGAAACGATTGAAACGATTGAAACGATTGAAACGATTGAAACGATTCAATCACAGCACCACCAAACGTGCAACGTAGGTCAACTGTGAAGCACGATAGAAACGATTGAAACGATAAGAGACAACAACGACATCATATTTTTTTATACATATTTATTTTTGTATGGGTTCTTCCAAATGTTCAATCACTTTCGTTATCCAAACAAAGTGTGTGGGTAATAGATGCCATTGTTTCATTTGTTGTACGTGTGTACGGTGGTTCATGCCTTTGGAACGCCACGCTTTGGACAAGGGTGGTGACCATTACATGAATCTCTCGTACATGAATTTATCTTCCATTGTGGTATTCGTCTTCGTCAAAAAACGGTTTGTTTTTGGGTTTGCGGTTCGATTTGCGTCGTTTCGACATGGTTGGAGGAGGGGGCGATGCATTGTTTGTTTGGAACGTGGATTGGACTGGTGGGACGCCAACCGCACTCTCGTCGTTGTCATCGTTGTCATCGTCGTCGTCGTCGTCGTCGCTGGGGGGGGCACCATCGCTGGTACTGCTCGATTCGGCATCGTTGGGAGCTTTCGTTTCGTCGTTGGAAGCTTCGATGTTCATGTCCTCGTCGTCGTCGTCGTCCATGTCCTCTGGATATGGATCGTTAATTCTGATTTCCATCATGTTGCTGTCATCGATGACATCGACGATGGTCTCCATTCGTACTGTGCAGAGGCCCTCGTGATCGTACCATCCTCGGTTTACACTTTCCCCACTAATCTGGGCCCAAACGTCGTCAGGGGGGGCCACCGTAAATTTTTGTCTGCTTACGCTTTCCACAATTACCCCGTAGTACAGCGTCCCCGTTTGATTGAACGAGATGCGACAACCTTGTCTTCCCTTTTTGATGACGAAGTCGGTGCCCTTCAAACGAAACGATAAATCGTCCAGGGCAAAGTGAGTGGTCGATGGTGGAATTGGGTCTGCACTCATGGCGGTCGAATTGTTCATGGGGAGGAGGAGGATTGGAGGATTGGACGATGATTGAGTCAACGACATTTCGACAGGGGGCAAAGTCTTCAAGCATTTCGGGTCATTTTAGAGTCAATTTTAGAGTCTATCTGCCACCAATTCTGATACCTTCTCTCTCTCGGTTTACCATCTCTCCCTTTTCACAACGACCATCTCTCACAGGCACCTCCTATGACCACCACCCTTCTACAGTCGGTCGTCGAGAACAGCGATATCAGTGCAATTGATTATGCGGAATCGACAACTTTTAGTTTTTGTTCCACTAATCCTCTCATGGTAATCGACGGCGTCGCCGTTCCTTGTACCAATCAATTGCAAGCCCCCCTCTACGACGACAACTACATGCCAGGCTGGGATGAACAGCACATATTGTACCCCACCAACGAACGGTACGAACGGTTGCTCAAAGATGGTCTTCTTTTCTCTGATCTCGATTGTGACAATGGGGACAATTACGATGATGCCAACAAGAACAACGACGGTACTCAATCCACTTTTTTAATGCACGTTCCCCTCCCCCCTTTCCCTGAATGTCACGGTGTCCCATTTGAACTGGATCAAGAAATTGAGCCCCCAACACCGCTGGATCAAGAAATTGAGCCCCCAACACCGGTCAGAGCACCTGTCCCAAAGAAACGAAAGAACCAAAAGAAACGAAAACTTGTACCCGACGATGGTAATTTAGCGGCACGTACAGCGCTACGGGACGCGTTGTCTTTATTAAAAAAATGTCGTCGTGATATTGAAAATGCACCAGGCCAAGGCGATGGTGGGATTTTGCAACTGTCAATCAAAGCATTGACAAACACGTTCAACAATGAGATGTCCACCTCCCTTTCTCAATGCCTGCCCCCCCTTCCAAATACGATTGTCGCGATGACCCACAAGATGCGGGTGGAAAAAGTACGAGTTGTCCGGGTGGAATCAAACTCCATTGTGGTGGAGGCCTTGATTTCGAAAAGAATTGGCCATGGCCCGGGACAATGGTCGTTTGTGTTCACCAATGGAGAGTGGGTGTGTGGCGCACGAGTCCTGTTCATCTAAAGCGTCTCAGGTTGAGATTTGGAGGCACCGTTCGAGAGGATTACGTACCATTTCCAGAACACCATTGATGTTTCACAGGTAGAGGAGGCATTACATTTTTTTCGTTCACACTCTTTTCAGAACGCCATTGAGCACATCACATTTTCAATTCACACACCATTTTCAGTCCAGTACACCATAGTGAGTACAAATAAAAAGTAACAAATACAATACAATACAAGTATAAATAATGATACTAATTAATCAATAATGGCCCAACTACCCAAAGTTGGATGGCTACATCGATGTGAAGATTGTGAGGCAATCACATCTCGATTAACCACATGCAAGTACAAAAGGAAAACAATCCACATGTCCATTTGTATCGTTTGTCGACCCGGTTTTCGGCAGTGGTTGGTGGATAATTTTGCAAGAGTAACCATTGAATCAGAAACAATTGGACAACAAATATTATTAGTGTCCAATTAAAAAGTAAGGCCCATGCTATCCTTGAGGGTTGGAGTTGTGGACCGCACAATTGTGTCTTGTACAACCATCACAGCTGGAATTCTCCAATACACAAGCAAATACATTGACCAAAACAACACATATTCTGAAATGTACCATTGAGAACAACGTTCACACGCCTGTGTTTTGCACAACAATTGTGCATACACTAACCACAGATTGCAGACCATGCCAGACACTATCGTCAATCGCCAGTGGTAGTTCCAAATCGTATTTGTCGAGGACTTTGGTGGGGTGCATTCGTAGAGAACCAATATAGACGAGACCAGGATAAGTGCATTGTGGGCATTGGTCTCAAACATGGACACTAAAAAAGCACTGAAAAACCCCAGGAAACCAGCCAACAAAAAACTGGAATTGATGGAAAAGGACATGGCGATGGCCAACAAACAATACCCCAACGTGATGCCGCGGTAAGGGTCGGTGGTTAACGCACGCGAAAGCAGAATTGGGTACATGTATCCACAAGTCTGAGTAGAAACGTCCAACAGGGCGACGACATTAAAAACAACAAGAGTGATCCAACCGTATATCCAAACTTGACGCAATAACATTGTTGTTGATCATGGTTGGATTGCTTTTATACCTCTGTTTCTTTTGTGAATATTTTTTTGGAGTTGTTGGAACAATTGTTGGTCATCCATACAAATGGTGTGGAGCATACCATCATTCTTTGTGGGCAAAGACGATGGTTTGAGGGTTTATCCAGGCATGTTGGGCCACGAATTTCTTGAAAAATGAAGTAGCATACTTGGGGGTACGTGAAGATCTTGTCCACTCTGAACTGGTAAGCCATTCGCGAATTGACTTGGACCAGATTTCAAGCTGGTGGTTTTCACGGTCAATGGTCACTTTTGACACTCGTTCGGTGCCATGGTACAAATAAATTGCCTTTGAATCGGCGTACGCCATGTCCTTGTCCAACGCAAATGTGTACACTTCGTGCTTGAAAGATGACAACGCCTCCTCGAGGAGAATGTCGTTCCATTGATGCACAGGATTGTACACCCACTCGTCCGTACTCAAAACACGACGGTACACATACCAATTGGTGTCGGTTTGCAAATGATTCCCCATGATGGGTCTCTTTGTGATGGGGGGAAGCTTTGCTTATATACTGCAATGCATGTCACCAATGGTGTGCCTGTGAAAAAATAAAATATTTATGAAATTCAATTGCAAAACAAATGTAGGTCATAGGTTGAACAGTGGACAGAACCTCAGTACATGCAGCACATCCACAATGATTCTGCCAATCCTCCCCATGGATGTCATCTACTATCTAATGCATTTCCTTCCTTGGTGGATGAGAGCTGCTCCAGTGTCTAAAATTTGGATTGGGCATGTCCTGGACAAACGAATTTTGGTGCGGCATTGGAAGTCCAAGAGGTTGCTGTTTTCCTACCTGACATTGTGGGGTGCAAGGCCATCCTGGTCTTGGAAATTCTTTGCAGTCCACGTGTGTCGACTCAAACAAAGGTCGCGCAATCAAGAGTGGAACCTGTCGTGGAGAGCCGCCGCTGTTCGACACATGACCCAGAAACGATGTCAATCCTGTGGCGTCACCACCACCTCCAACGTCTTTGGGACATATCTGTGCAAAAATTGCCGCTCGTCCAAACGAAAAATTCACGCATACATGCTGACCACGGGCCAGGCCAAAACACGCACAGGCATCTCCAAACGACTGTTGGACACCATCCCCTACTACAGGGGAGGGATGGGCGCTCGATTGCGTTTTGCGACCGACATTCATTTGCTTGTTTCCAGTCAAAGTCCACAATTCCAATAGTATTGATCATCCATTTTATTTTTTGGTAGTATATAAACTGTGTTGGTTGTCCCATAAGATGATAAGTTGGGGTAATTATGAAAAAAAATTGACTTGTAGGCAAAAATGTTTGCCGTACGGTTCTGCCCCAACGTTTTGGTCCGTCAACTGGGCAGCAGCGTTACTACATTTGTTAAATGGTGTGGCCACATTTGGGTTGTGGGTGGCGTCGGAGGATCGCGACAATATGTACAATTTAACGGAGACCGCTGCTGTGTGGACCAACAACGTGGGAACGTCTGATTGTTCCAACGGCACGCTTCCCGACGGCGCCATGTTTAGTTTCCAAGTCTCTGAGGAATTTTGCATTTCCCGTGTGAACAAGGGCACTAGTCAACTGTCTCTTTGGTGGCTTGTGATTGCTTTCCACATGTTGTCGTTTGTCTTTCAAGCGTTGTCGATGTTCCAATGGGACATCCCCTGTTGCGGCGACCGTCGTTGTGTGCGCGGCAGTTATGTGGAGGAAGTGGACAAAGCGGGCACAAATGTGTTACGGATGGTGGAGTACAGTGTGTCGGCTACTTTGATGCAGATTGCCATTGCTCTGGTGATGGGCATCTGGCACCGTCTGGTCATTGTGGGCATTGCCTTTTTGACGGTGGTCACCATGTTGTTGGGCCTCATTGCTGAGCAATTAAAGAATGACCGCAAGGAGATTGCTTGGATTGCCCACTTGACAGGCTGGGTCTCTCTGGCCGGGGTCTGGTCCATCATCGGCCGACAATTTTACTACACCCTCCAAGAGTCGGGCGACAACAAGCCTCCCGAGTTCGTCTACATCGTCCTGGGTGTGATCACACTTCTCTACTGTGGTTTTGGACTGATTCAGTTTGTCCAAATTTGGTATTCTACCCCTAAAAATTCCCCGTCGTTCAACCGCAAGATCGAGCTGGCCTACTGCCTCAATTCGCTCACGTCCAAAACCTTTTTGGGATGGATTCTGTTTGCCAATGCTTTGACTGGCATGGCCCAGAGTTAAACGAAGGAAAAGTTAGCATCTAACACAATAAAGTAAAAATAAACATGTTATTATACATATGCTACAATTCAGTTGCTGATGCTCATGACCAAGGCAGAGATATCATCGGCCCCCACGTTTCTTTCTATTTCTTGAATCAAAGTTGGGTCAATGTTGTTCTCCACACCATTGATAAATGTCACTCTAACGGAACCGTCTGGATTAGTTTGTTGTTCTTTAATACGAACATTTCTACCGTTGCACAGTGCGTGTTGTGCAACAACCGTGGCCACCGAATTAAACACAAAAAAACCTTCCTCCGAGTTGAAGTGCTTAAATTGTTCTTGTTCAATGGCGTTGAAATATGGTTCGGTCCACCGCTGTTTAGCCGCCTTCACCACTGTCTCTGCTGTGCACTGGTCACTGGTCAGCAGTCGGTCTTCGGGATGAACCACGTCGAAAACACCGTCCGTGGCCAGCACCATATGAAAGGGTCCTTCTGGCACCACTATTTCTGTCATGCATGGTTTGAGCCGACTTAGGCCTTGATGTCCTACGAAGGAGGCACTTTGGATCAGATGACCGGAACGCCATTTGAAATAAGCGCGGCGGGGTTGAACAACCATAGTTTTCCCGTCCGGCATTGGAAACATGGTGGGTTGCGGCGGCTGGAGTCGGACACCAATGGTGGCGGCTTCTTCAGGCCACATTTTGGCCACGTTTTCGCAATCGTGGTGTGGCTGTGAGTGCAAGAGTTGTTGGTGTTGATATACGGTACAGGAGGCGTCTCCCATTGAAATGATTTGCAAAGTGCGGTCAGGAATGTCAAAGCGGGTAATGATGACCATTGCCCCCGAATGTTTTTGCGAACACAAGTTGGCACAGACATTCATTCCAGCCTCGACACCGTTGGCCAACACTGTGTTCAGGATGCTTTCCGCGTTGTCGTCGATGGTTTTGGTACACCCTTTGCCGCTGTGGCCATCCGCCACAATGCAGGCAATGGTTCGGTCATTTTTCAAGAAACAAGGAACGGTATCCTCTCCTTTGCAAAGTTGTACCAGGTCGGTGGTGATGGAGATGGTGGGTGTCTTTGTCATGGTTGGGTTGGTTTCGTCGGTACTGTTGTCCACCGGTGTGCCATCCAGCAGGTTGTCAATGTGTTTCAGGAGCATTTGTTGCAGCTATACAGTGGTACTCTATTGTCGGCTCTGTCAATATTTTTTCGACATATTATATACAGATGTGGAAATGAACATGCATCCATAGTATTGTTGCAATGTGACATTTCATTCAACTGATTTGTGGACAGTCATTTTTTGAAAGCGTAGCATCAGTAGGTTGAAGGCAAACTTGCACTGCTGTGATGTACAGGCATTTCCCAATACATGCAGTCTTTTTGTGTTTAACGGTGTTGTCGCACAGAGACGGGCTACATTGGGCTCGGTAGACCAGGGAGTGTGGCAAGCATCCGAGCGCAGGGCAATCTCGGGATTGGACCACCCAATGGGAAACCCCATCAACCAGTCGACCCAGTCCGCGTTGGATTGGGCCAGCCACTTGACTTTGTCGTCCGTCGTGTTGGCAAATCGAAGTTGTGTTGACAAATCAGTACTGCAACGACGGGTCAGATTCCGTGCAGCAAATGTTCCTCCTCGGCATCGGGGGGTGGCCCAACGCCTTTTGAGCATCGGCGTGGTCACAACCACACCCTTGCTCTCTCTTCCTTCGACATGGTTCAGTACAATGGGTGGGCAGTACTCGAAAGCTTTGGGCATTGCAAAGGGCATGGCACCGTACTTAAAGTCTTGGCAGTAGCCACTTTTGTGCATGAGTTGTTCTGGAAAATATGGGACACGGGACAGGTCGGTCTGTTGGGCTCGGACTCGTTGGCAGAGACAAAACCATCGGTTGCGTCGATGGGGGGCACCCACGTTGGCCGCCCCCACTACACACCATACACAGTCGTACCCCAGTGCCGACATGATGGTCAGGACCGGTTGCCACACCAAAGGCATTTGTGTTATTCGATCCACATTTTCCAAAAACACCCACTTGGGACGGGAGGTCTCGACAAGACGGGCGACATGGTAAAAAAGAACCGACTTTTTTCCTTCAAACCCTCGCTGTACTCCAGCACAACTGATGTCTTGACAAGGAAAACCGGCTTCCAACAAGTCCACTCCCGGTGGTATTGCCTCGAGTGTGGTGACGTCGTGGTGGATTGGAGCCATTGGTAACACACCATCTCGCATTCTGGCCCGAAGCACCGCTGTTGCTCGCTCGTCGTTCTCGCAGTACATGACAGGTGTACCAACCGACAACCCTCCAATGCCAGAAAAAAGAGACAGAGATCTCATTTCATGTTATGTCATTTGTACGCTTTATACCTTTTTGCGTTGTTGCGCGCGCGCGCGTTGAAAGTGTAGTTTCTGTTCATTTTCTGTGAGTAGTGTGGGCATTAACATCGTTGAACACAGTTTGTTATTTCACTGATGATGAGTTTGGTACTGACCAGGATTTTTTTTAGCAGTTACTTTACTTACTTTACAGCTGATATGGTACATTTGTAACTGATATGGTACATTTGTACTTAAAACTGTAATGTATTTCTCTCCATGTCTTTTTCCTGTGGTGCTTTGGTGTTGACTTCTACATATGTACCCTTTCTGTTGTCATTGTTGGACCTACACGGCCAACAATACCCGCATGATTTGCACCCTGTCAAACAGTTGACCATCAAAACGCCCTGCACCAATTGACCACAGCATTGGCCACATCCCTCGCAACAAGCAAAACAAATATCGGCCATTTCAAAACATATGTGTTTGTTATATACTGTCAATATTCCAAAAAAGGTAACGTTCACCGGTGTTAAATATTATGACTATAAATTATAGCAACAAACATTGAATAACATGTCCAGACTTGCAAATCGTACAAGTCCCAAAAGACGTCGCGTGAACAAAGAGCATGGTTTCCCACGCTACAATAACTACATGGACTTTTTAATGAGTCTCCCTTTTGAATCGGTGTTTGGGTGGAGCAAACTGTATCGGTCTGGACTTTGCGCAACAATCGTCAATGGTGATCGAGGTAAAATTAAAGAATTTTTGCAGACGGCTGTTGTACAGCATGTGGGTCCGCTGTCCGTGACCGACGAAGGTGCCGACGTGGGTGCCAATGCACTGGTCTTTACCCGAGCCCGGTTTCAAACACAGGACGTGGCGGTCAAAATGTTCAACACTGACACTGGTACAAGTCAATCCAGTGACGATGTCCAACTTCGTGCCATGTACGAGGCGGTGATGGGGGTCATTGTCCATGCTTTGCTGCAACACACAGAGGCCAACATTAAAACACCTAAAATATACGGTTATGGTCATGCAACATTGTCGCTCCAATACCCAGATATGGACTATGTGGATAGCAATGGCGTTACGAAGTGCCCGATCCTGGTCATGTCCCCACTGCAAGGCCAACGGATGTCTCGTCTGCCCGAGAAGAAACTGGAACGGGCCCTGTATCAAACTGCAGTTTGTTTGGAAGAACTACAACGTCGTTTTAGCTTTAGTCACCGTGATTTGCACACTGGCAACATTCGTTTTGACCCTCGGACAGAAACCATTGAAATATTTGACTTTGGAGAAAGTTGTTTCAGCTGGGATAGACCAGCAACTGCTGCGTTTCAATTTCCCATCACTGAAATGTACGATTCTACCTGTGACGATTGTAATACAGTCCACACTTGCAGCAACCGTTCCTTTGACATGACCATGCTTGTTGCCAGTTGTCTGATCAATTGTGATGAGCATGTTTCGGACGATGGCTTTATCTATAACCTTGCTTTGGAAATCTTAACTTTTTACCAACAATTTGATAGTGAGATCATTGATTCTTCCAACTTTCATAAACAATACAACCACGAAATGGCAAAATGCATTCCTGCTGCTTTCATTCGGAACTATGATCAAATGAGATTGCCTCCATTGCCTCCATTAAAATTCTAATCAATATTACTATTTAATTGACCCGTAATGGTGTGAAACATGTACTGGAGAGACATCTGTGTAGTGATGGTCGTTATTTTTATTTGGATATGGTCTCTGCCTTTGTTAATCCTCTCCTCTCTACTGCTGACACCAGTAGCTCTGGTCTTGTTACCCATTTCGTTCGTGATTTCGATGTGGGTCCAGCGCCGATGTCCTGTAACTACGACCTCCTCCCTTCGGCGTTTCGTCTCTTCCATGCGTCTGCACCAATGGTTTCCGTGCAATACCGTCACAATACCCAAACAGATGTTGGTGGCGGTCCATCCGCACGGCCTGCTCTGTTGCGGGGCCCTGGCCGGAGTGCATTTTGTTCCTGGTTCGACCACTCTTATTTGTGTGGCTCCTTCCTTGTTTTACATTCCTGTCCTGGGCTGGTGCTTGCCTTTGCTGGGTTGCATTCCCGCCAACTATGCTGCCATGCAGGCAGTTCTTCGCCAGGGACACAGTCTACTAGTGGTGCCTGGTGGTGTTCCGGAACTGGTATTGGCAGAAACCGGCAACGACTGTGCCCTGTACCCCCGATACGGGTTCTTAAGGTTGGCACGAGTGGTCGGCGTCCCTGTCATGAGTGTCTTTGTCAAGGGAGAATGTGCTACCTACTCGTTTATCCGTCTGCCTCTACTGCAATGGAGAGTTGGACTGTCCTGGTTTTCCAATATTCCATTGGTCTTTCCTTTGTTTCGTGGATACTACTGGACATGGCTTCCCAAACGAACACCGTTGTGTCTGTGCACCCACATGCATGAGTCAGTCCCTAACCGCAATGAATATCGAGTACGGTTGGCGTCGCTCCAGATTGCCCCCTAACAATTGGTCGACCTACTTGTACGTGTCCATGACATCAAAAGGTTCCCATGGTTTGTCGAGACGTTTATTGACTAGGTTGTGAGAGAACCAGGTCCAGACACGAACATCTGCTGGACTCTGGACCTGTTCCAATGGAAAGGGATGCATTGACAACAATGACTGAAAATGTTCTCGACAGTCCAGACACGGAAAATTTTCGTGGTAGTCGTTCACCGTATCGATTAGCTCGTCCACGGTCTGGCACCGATGCAGTCGCGCCCAGTCATAGTTATAAGCAACGACGACTGGCAGCAAAAGCAGTGACCAGAACATATTCAATGAAACAGTGCTACCTATAAATATTTCATTTTTGATCCATTGTTCAGGATTTGTGTCTCAATGATGGAGAAAAAATTCTGAAAAGAAAAAAATTCTATTCTAATTCTCCAACCAATTTTCAACAAAATTTCTTTGCCCTACACTCTCAATCATGCCTAAAAATTCTGATCGTACTGTCCGCACCCTTCGCCGTGAAGCGGTCAAACACCGTAGACTGTTGGCCCAGACGCATCAAAACGTGATTCGCAGCGTCGAGAAGGCATCGAATGACCACAACGCCTCCGCAAATCTCCTGAAAAGAAAGGAAGACGTCAATCGTCAACTTCGCCAACATCTGGCCTCCTTTCAAACTTTGTTCACCCAGCAGCAGCGCATCATTCGAGAACAACAAACCCGACTGGTCCATTTGCAGCGAGGGCACAACAAGTGGGTCAATGGTCAGAGGGCGGCGGAGCGTGAGACCAACGATGTGGCGGTGGCAATGATTGCGATGAGTCAACAGTGCTGCCGCACCTGTTTGGGTTCGGGTTCTGTCTTAAAAACCAAAAGAAATATTCGCTACAGTGTCGAGTGCAAACAGTGCAAGTAAAGTACCACATAGATCAAATACAATCTACTTCCATAAAAAACAAATCCATTTCTTTTTTCTTTGTGAGATGCTACTCTGTTTATTTGATGTGGATGTCCCTTCCCAAAGACAAAGATGGCAATAAGTGTGGAGCGGCGGGAACGGTTAAATCAGGACATTTGACATATATAAATGAGTATACATGTGCATAATGCGCAATGGACAAAAAATACAATAACTACATCTTTGATAGTTGGGAGGCGTTGACTCAAAGTGAATTGTTTTTAGGACATGTCGCCTATCCCACCAACAAAATTCGAAACTGGTACACATGGCTGTACTTGGCAGAAATCAAAACGAACAAACGGATTAAAATTGGCATTACCAATGCTCTGGCGAGAAGAAGTCGCGAACTGGAAAAACGTGAGCCCCCGGCTGTGATCAAATTTGCCTGGTCAATGCCTTGTCCAGCCATAGTCGAGCGTTCGGTCAAACAAATGTTGGGGGCCTTTATCGTCAAGAAAAAAACCGCCACCAATGACGAAGAAGTGGGATCGGGATACACCGAAATATTGCAAGGTCTCCCCATGATTCCTCTGTTGTTGTCGATTCGTCTGATTATTCTGTATGTGTACCTTGGCTCTGATTTTATACCGCCAGAGAACAACTCCAATAAACTGGCCATCATCAAACGATACATGGGCGATGCATCCTCGACCGGCGGCGGATGTCTCAATGCAAATATCATCCAATATTGTGATGTGTACTACGAGGGTACAAACAACAACATAGAATGGAGAGCAACATACAATGTATTGTCCAAAAGCGCCAAATACAAGAAATTGCCTAAAAAAACCACTTTGAAGGATATGAACAATTTAATTAAAAGTGTTGAACTCGAAGACGTACGTCTTCAGATGAAAAAAGACATCCGTGATATGATAATGGCACTTGAAACCGATGTGGTACGCAACAGACATGTCTGTGTGCTTGAGGATGTTTATGCTCAACTGAATTTGGCCATTGAGGGACCACCCCAACATAACATATCGCCACATTTAATGACGGATGCCCAAAAGGAGAACCAGTCCTTTTTCAAATTATACGTCACATCTTTGACCGACAGCGGCATGTCTTTGACCCATACCATATCCCAGTCACAGGAGGACCTGACACATGACATAATAATAGACGAAAGCGTTTTGAACGACACAAAGCCTCAAACTTCGAGGATCAACAAAGTGAAAAGTATATCAGCTGTGAAAAAGGACGGAAATAACTATGGTTCCCAACTCTATGTGGCACATACAGTGGATTATGACAAAAAAACATTTGTTCGTTTTTTTCCAATCGTTGTAACAAGTGTCACCAGGATAGAAACCAATTCAATTAGTGCACCAAGAACCATTCGATACAAATTTGCGGAACAGGACTGGAGACCATACGGTCGGGTAGTAAAAGGTTCTTTTACGCCCACAGCAGAATTGGAGCGAGTTGATTTTAGGGATAGACCAAAGTCTTACCCTGCAACCCCAGGGCCAGCAGCCTGGGGCGTGTACAAAGACGGTGACCCAACCCCCCAGAGTGGTGGGATGATGGCTCCGTTTGGCCTGGATTACTCCGAAACAACCGAGAAAAGACAAACCGAAAAAAAGCAAAAAAAGCAAAAAAAGACAAAAAATAAAAAGAAAAGCTCAGACAAGACTTCTGACACTAGTGACTAATGATAAACAATATTATAATTATTTTAAATTTTAAATTAAAAAGTTAGATTTGATTCTCACCCTATGTGCTTTAATTCAATGCCCACAGTATTGTGTTGGACTACATGACTGAACACGTGGATTCCTCTGGAGTGGGTGGATATCTGGACACAAGGCGGTTGTATGTTTTCCTGATGGCATCATCGCTTTGTTTTCGAAGACCAAGTATGGTTTGCTTTATTTCTTCCTTGGTTCCTATAAATCTTGCCTCTTCATTTTCGTATTTATTGGAGATAAAGGTAATCATTTTTTTTCTTTCATCGGATGTGAGTGGAACAGTTCTTCGTGGCTTTGGCTTTGCAGGCAATTTTTTTCTTGGTTTGCGTTTGCGTTGGGGGGTCATCAGTTCTCGAAGTAACATATTGGTGTTGTCAAAGGCAGTCGGGTATTTTTTCAGAAACCTGGGTGCGACAGACATGCCACGTTTGCCCTCTCTAATAAGCAACAACCAATATTCTCTTTTTTGTAGTTGCTTCAGAATTAATCTTTTTTGGTCGGTGTTCCCTTGAAATCGTTGGCATAAATATCCTATTTCTTGCACTTGGTCCGTAAAATCCCATCCCGACGCTTTCCAGCGACCATGTTCCCTTTCTTTTTCAACGTCGACCGTTTCGGCCCACAGATTCTCTATTTCTTCATCCGTCAAATTTTCAAGTGGAAAGAGCGCCATTTCGATCGGTTCATCGTCGTCGTCGACCCTGGTGGGGTAGTAGTCACTGAAAGTCTTTGTTGTTCTGGTCTTTTTCTTTCTCGGTTCACAAGCAGCAAAGGTGTTAAATGTGGACATGTTTGAGAATTGTATTTTAACAAATAGTTATTGTATAAATAGTATATATTTACTGATACAGATCATACATCAAGTCACTACCCGTGACTGTCGGTTGCCTCACCAAAAACATGACCATGTGTGCAACCAAAACAGATTCCTGCCAACATGCAACCGACAATGACTACAACAATGCCGACAATTGTCTCCATTTTTATGAACAGAGTCCAACTAAATACAATCATTGCTTAGTTTGTTTGACGCAGAGAATCCAGTCAAAGGAAACAGGGAACGATGCAAAGCCCCACCACCGCCACAACCAGGTTGAAAACCAGTGCCATGATTATGTCAAAGTGGTAGGTCTCTAACACGAACGAGGTCACTGCCACGGCCACCACAAACGACAGTAGCCATATCCCTGAAACAATGCCGGTATGGATGTGAAAGTTGGTCGCAACGCACCAGATGGTGACATGGTAGGCATTGAACAAGATGCACAGCACCAACATGTCGTAGACAAAGGGATACCCCCTCCAAGACTCCAAGACAATCAGGACAGCGTGTACCAATGCGCAGGTCACCGTCGTCAAGACCACACAAGGGCATTTGTCAATGGTCGAGGCTTGGGCATTGGTGTTGGGCCGTGCTGGGCTCACATACGTGTGGGTATACTGGGCTTGGCATATTTCACAATGGGTTTGATGGCTTACGTCAATCCACTTTTGCAGACATTGCTGGTGAACATATTGGCATGAACCGGAACAGTTGCACACTGTCAGTAGCTCACCACTGTCTTTATCTTCCAAACAGATTCGACATGTCATTAAACACTCATTGTACAATCACTATATACTAAGTTTTGTTGATAAAATGTTGTTAACTTATGATTGTCATACTTATTCTGGACCGACCACCACTGTCGCCAAAGTGTTTGGGTCAATGTACTTGCGAATGGCACTGTTGACCGCCTCCAACGTGAGCGCCCGCACTTTTTGCTTGAACAACTCCAACTCTTGTTTGGGTTCTTTGTGTTCCAATATGTATTTGATGACCATTGAGTGCAGGTTGTCCACAGTGTCGGCCGAGATCACACGACTCCCAATCATGCGGTCTTTGGCGTTGGCCAGTTCGAGGGGTGTCACTCCGTGTTTGTGCCAATCTTGCACCAACTCTTTGGTGCAGGCCAGACCCTCTTTGATGGAGGAGGGACTGAACGTCCCATTCACACAAAAGATTTGGTCGGTCAATGGCGTCACGGTTTGCATTTGGGCGTAGAGACCGTAAGTCCCCAGCCCCTTTTGTTCTCGGACTGTATGCATTAATCGGCCTGTCATGCCCCCTCCTAAAATTTCAGCCGCGCACTCCAACGCAACAGCAGCACTGTCCCCTGATTTGAGTGGCACTGTTTGCCCCATCATGATCTGAAAGGAACCGTATCCAGGCAAGACAATGTTTTTGTCGCTCTGTTTGCGCGGGTTGGCGGTCCATGCCAAAGTAGTGGTGGGGGTTTGCTCTGCCATGGGAAATATTTCCCCCATGGCAGAGGCGGCTTCAATCGTGGGAGACACCATTGTCACATAAGTGTTGTTGTTGACCACCCACTTTTCGTGAAAGTCTTGCAGGTCTTGGGCGGTGTGGGCCTGCAGACGATGTACCCGAGTGTCAATGGGTGTATGGTACATGGTTTGTTGGAAGAGGGCTTTGATAAAATGACTTTTGACCTGAAACTGTTGGTCTTTGTGCAAGGAGCTCATCTCCTGGGCCATGTGTCTTTTCTGCAACTCCACATACTCCTCCTCGAAGGAGGGGTTTAACCAATCCTGGTGAAACATGATATGGGAGGCTTCCTTTAAAACAGAGGGCGAGGTCGGCATGGCCATCGTCATGTGCACAAACTCATGGTCGTGGGTGAAATTTCTCTCCGTGTGCAAGGCCATCAGACGGGACGTGGTAGTCTGTCCACTGGACGAACTACCGTGCCCCATGGAGGACACGTACAACGAGGCAATGTCGTGCTGTGCCGGCGAAAAACGAGCCGACAAGGTTGCACGGACGTAGTTGGCTCGGGGAACGTGCAAAATGTGGGTGGACGGTGAGAGCGACACCATCTGCCAATCTTTGTCGGCCTTCTCAAATGTCAACTGTTCTGCGGGTGGCGCTGCCTCGGCAACTCTGACAAGATCGGACGTGGTCAGGATTGGCATCGTTTTTTTGGTCGGGATGACGCGCGTCACTGTCATGTTTTGGGGAGTAAACACGGCGGCGGCCACTCGCTGGATGTCTTGTGAGGTGATGGAGTCCATGGCGGACGAACGGTCCGCGAAATCGGTCCAATTTCCTATGGACACACTGCGTCCCAATTCGTTCATAATGTCGGTAACGGATTCAGTGGAACGATTCCACTCGTCGCGCATTGATTTTTTCACGTTGTTCAAGTCGGAACTTTGTACGGGTACAGTGGCAAACGTTTGCAGCACACCCAACATTTGTTGTTCTATGAGTGGGTCGTTGCGTTCCATTGTTCCATGAAAAAACCAAAGGTATGGTTCCAACTGACGTGGGGAATACGTCGAAACATCGTGCAAGACATTGTTAGCAACCAACGTCTTGGCTCGGCCTTCTTTGTTGTTCCAAGTCAACCTTGAAATTAACTGCATGACCAACGCCTCTTTGGTAGAACCTTTGGGTTGGTGAAAAGCCATGCACACCATAGGACAGGGCGCGTTTACGTTAAGGTCGACCGACCGTTGTCCCAACTGTACCGGTTCGGGACTGTGTACTGGATTGCACTCGGTGCCCATGGGCATCTGACCAAAATGGGTGTCGACCGCTTTCAATACGTCCTGAGGCTCAAACGCCCCACAAAAAATCAACGTCGTGTTGTTGGGTACGTAAAATTTAGTACGAAAATGTTCCATGTCAATGGCCTTGGTCTGTTCGACATCGCTGCGAGTGCCAATCGTACTGCCGTGGTAAGAATGTTCCAAAATGGCGACAGACGAGGTAGTGCGGAACATTTTATTGCCAGCTTGCTCACCACGTTCCAATTCGTTCATCACGGCATGGCGCTCCACCGCCACTTTTTCCGAGGGCACAGCATGCTCGCCAAACCGTGCTGCATCGATCTCAATCGTTTCCTCCGTCTGTTGAGGTAGATGTACCACATAAAAACGGGTGGAATCCAAGTTGGTCTCCGCATTGATGACGTCACCTTTAGAGGCGAGCGACCAAATCTTGCCGTTTTGAATGCGAAAAGACATGTGTTCAATAAAGTGTGCGGCACCACTGGGCACGGTACCGTCTTCGTCCTTGGAGCCCGCATTGATGGCCCGCATATAAGCACAGACAGAAGCCCCTGCGACGGGACACAACAAAACACGGAGTTGATTAACTTTGTGAGTATATTCGTACACTGCAGAATTAGATATTTTAATCGAAGAACCAGGAGTCCACATTTTTTATTGATGTAGTGTTTATATATACTCTCATTCTACATGTCCGAAAAGTGGAAGGGGGGAAGCCTTCAACATTACCAAAGTGCGGTACAGACAATGCACCGATTTTAAAACTTGGGGATTCTCGGTGGCCATCCACTCACTGCAAGTCTTGGCACCAACAATACGGGTGAGAATTGCAAAATAAGTCTGGTAAATCAAAGAAGCCCTGCCCTGCACTTCTTCAATCGTGTCCATGGTCTCAATCACTGCATGCAGGTGGCGGGCCAATTGTCCCAGAGACTCCAACGGTAAAGAGGCCCACACAGGAGAACCGTTATAGTCCACAAACAAATAGTCCACCAATTTCCAAAAAGATTCCGATTGTTGCCAAAAGTGTTCGTTGGACAAAGCAGTGACCGCCTCGTTCAGAGACGACATGGGACAGTACTGACGATGGTCTATCCCCATTCAAAGTCAGATGTGTCCAACTTAAGTGAGAGAGACCCCTTATTTACAAATGGTGCCATAAATAATAAATATAAAACATAACAAGGGCAGGATCAGGAAGAGAAACATCAGCATCTTGTACGGTACGAAAGTGCAGACCCGACAACATCGGAAGCAGCGAGAGGTCTGAATTTTCTCGTTGACCAGTACCACATTGTCACGGTATGACACAAACATGTTGTCGTAAATGTCGACAGCCACGCCCGGCAAAAAGGACAAATACAACCGTTCAAACTCGTTGTCCATGTCCATGAGAAACTCCATCGCCAATGTATTGAAAAACATGTTTAAAAAATCCCTTTCCGCAAAAATAATCCAAAGATTGGTGCCGTAGACCAACAAATTAAAACCAAATTCTTGAAATGTATCAACTATAACAATGCAGCTGATAGACGCAATCTTTTTTTTACGTCGGGTTCGATCCACAATGCTGTCCCACAAAAAGAAAGATTTGACAAAGTAAAACACAGAAATGGCCGCCATCATCATTTTTTCTTCGACATTGGCCTCGTTGGGACAGGTACCTCGATCGTAAGTGCGGACTTGATTGATCACAATGGCGATGTACATCAACCACTGGGTCAGAAACACCAAAATGGGCAAGGCCAACATCAAACTGCAGATGTGGGAACAGAAGACCGCGTTTTGTTTTTTAAGCGCGTTGTTCTTGTACCCCCTCTCCACTTGGTACGCAAACAAACTAAACATGCCAAATTTGGGGTCCGACAACACTTCTTGAATCTTCTCCTCCACAGTCATTGTCTCCTCCTCCTCCGGTTGTACACTGACCGGAGTCACGCAATCGGGAATGACTTTTCGGGTGGTGTTCGGACCCAACATTGTATCCTCCGTGAACGATTCTCGGAAATGTGCTTGAAATAAACTGTAGGTGGACATGTCAGAGGACATCCACAGGTCATTTATACTCTTTTTTGGACATTCCAGTGGGTTTCACTCGTAGTTGAGCGAGACAGCGTTGACGGATAGTGTTCAGTTTGGTTAACAAGGCTTTGCGCAGATTTCGACAGAGAACCTGTCTGGACACGTCTTGTATTTTGTACAGATCCAGTGAGTCCAGACTGTCCTCCATACGGTTGCAGTGTACGACGGTCGGTACATATTGGCCCGAATTGTACAATTCTCGGACAATCGAGTACTGACCATACACACGTTTCAGTTTAAGGTCCATGCATTGACAAAGAGCAGCTTATATATAGTACATTTTTAGAGAGTTGTGACCACAATGGACAATCATAAGTGCACAGACAGAGGTGGAATTGAAGAGGGGGAGGGTAGGACACCAAAAATGTTGTGGTACCATTGCCACAACATTGACAAGACAGAACTTACTAAAATGGTGTAAAAGATAAAGTGTGCCAGTGGCATTTTGTGGTGGAAATACATTATTATATACTATTCAAACACAACTCCATTCCAAATTATTTGTCTCGTTTGTCATTCCTCCAACGCAACGGCAGACACATTGGCCGTTGCGGGCTGGAATTGGCATTTTCGAATAAGTGGCACAAGCAGAGTCATACTGCTGCTGATGACCACAATGACATGGCCAATCATGGATAACAGTGGCACAAACAGAGAAGTAAGTGCACTCATCAAGGAAATGGTGGTCATCATAAAGGTGAGATTAGCCAATGTGTAACAGGTGGAAGATGTCATTGGGGATTGTCCAAATTAAAGTGCCTTAAATAATCGTTCTGGAAACAACGCGCCAATTGACTCCAAACGGTAAATTATCTCGAATCCACTCAGCACCATGTAGGTCGACCTGTTCTTTCAGATCGGCCACTGTCGTGATGGAGAGTGCCGCCAACGCCGCCATGGATTTGGGACCAATGCCTTTGATCTGGCGCAATGTTTTTGGAAGACTGCGTGCCAAACGTGCTTGTGCATGACCAATCAGGGGTGGGGTCAATGTTGTCGATGGAATCAAGGGTGTCGATGTTGGACGTCGGACTTGAAATGTCAAATCCATGGGAACACAGGGGAAGGGCGGGGAAGAGAAATGAGTTCGGGCCTGGCCAAGAAGGACGGTCGGTGCTTTTGTCGGTGCTTTTGTCGTGGGGGTCTCCGCCAACACCACATGCCGGCAGAGCTGGGCCAGTGCTTTGGCATCGTCGATGGCCACATGTGCATTGTACGTTTGTCCAAAGAGTGCAGAGTACAAGCGGGGCTGAGAGTAGGACTTATGGCCAGGCAGTAGTTTTCGAAACAAATGCAAGGTGTCGTACTGTTTCACCAAAGCAGGAATGGGAAATCCAGTTCTTTGAGCACATCCCTCCAAAACTTTGTAATCAAAGGATTTGCCGTTGTGGGCCAACCAAGCACGGCCTGCCCCAAAGGCAATAAGTCCCTTCAATGCTTGGCTCTCTGTGACAAAGTCAGGCCCGTCCGATGGGTGGTTGTGCCAGTGGACAAAATCAAGCGCTTTGTTTTGAGCCGTTCGACCCAGCCACACCAGCGGTTCCTCTTTGCGACGAAACATATCGGGGGTTAAAGAATCGCGGTGAACCAGAACACGAGACCAAAAATTAATGGTGACCTCGGGTTTTTGATAGATGGACCGCAACCATTGGAACAGGTCCTGAGAGGACTGGAGTGTCGTCTCAGACGGAATCGGATTGACCACACAGCCAAATGTTTGGGTGGTGTCTCGCCACAGTACAGCACCCACTTCCAGAATGCGTGTTTCGTATCGTTTCTGACCTTTGGGACGCACGTCGTCGGGGATTTTACCGGCTATCGTCGTTTCTAAATCGACACAAATACCGTCAGGGATTTGGTTCATGTCGTTTATGTTCACAAATCATGCTCTCTTTAAATACTACAGACGTGTACTTTGACTCTGGTCAAGTAGTTCCTGGATTTTAATTTGCAACACATCGACGGCCGCCTCTGTGTGGATGTACCGCAATAGGTTCGAATGAATTGGGAGGGTCGTTGGATAGGGCATCAGTCGTAAGTAGCACATTTCACCACGAATCGACTTCATGGGTCTTCGACTCTCTATAGTGGACAGGACATTGAGATATATTATTTTGTCCCTGCGTTGAAAGACCGAAGAATTGAAGCATCCTTGTTCGCGGAATCGAGCGCGGATGTTGAGGGCCATGGCCCGAGCAAACTCTGACATGTTTTACCTTTTGGGAAACCCCTTTATATACGATGTAGAGAAGGCAACAGCAGTCGACGACCATTAAGTTAAGCATATTTGGAAAATAAGATAGACAGTAACCAAAAATAACACAATCAAAAAACAATGGACCCTATCAAACAGAAAAAAAGAGATAAAAAACTCAAAGAAAAAGAAAAATCTTTAAAATTGCGTAAAGAGAGAGATATTCGGAACAGCCACGTGACACAAATGTTTTCAGAAGCTTCAGTGGAAGCCAAAAACGCCGAAAATGTAGTCGAGAACAAGATCACCAAGGACACCAAGGACACCAACAACACTGCTGGAAATAAAAATAAGAACTAAATCAGATTCTGCGTTTTTTCGCATTTGCATATATAAGGCAGGCCCAATACAATTACATGCGAGTCAGAACGTTGTCAAACGAGGCAATGCTGTTGTACTTGAATGCGACAGCCCCTGCTCGGCCCAAAAAATGGTATCAGGTGTTGATACATAACCTGTTTCACTCCGACTACGACGACCGTGTGGAGGACGTCGTTCACACAAGCCGAAATTCCACCAAAGCACTCTGTGCCGAATTCGACAATCCCAAACTGAGCAGCTATCTACGGACAGCAGTGTGGCAGACGATTCAGTTGATATCAGAGGGTTCGACAGTGCGCCAACGAACAAAAGATTTTAAGTTTTTCGCCGAAGTCATGCAGACCGCGTTTAAAGAATCAGACCACCAAACAGCGCACATGCTGCACTGTGCTCTGACACATCCATCCCTCAACGACATTGTCGTTCCCAAAAGAGTGGCACGATGGTTTGCAAATATTGGGTCGCATTACGGAGCCCCCGTCTACGAAAAACACGTCCATTTTTGGAGAACTGTCCGTTCCGACCAAATATTGCCCTCAGTGATTGCTTTCAATACGTTTAAACGCCGACGGCAGTTCGTGGGTCGGACGAGCGAAGTCGAAGAAGCTAACGAACACATGGAACTGTTTAAATATTTGGAACATGACCCACAAGATTTGTTGCCCGTGTACACTCGTTGTCAGGGGTTTATAGCACATATAACGAGGAAGAGAAGCAGGCGTTAATATTGTAAGAGAAAATGTAGCGATTAATGATTACATTTACCCGTTTTGAGTACATCTACTGTTTACCGACTCTTGCCACATTTGTGGCACATGTACCGAGAGCGCTCGTCTCTATTTCCCCAATCTTTTTCCCAGACATGTTCGCAATTTGTTTCTAATTCAGTCTGTTTTTGTTCTATATGGGCTTTTAACTTGTCGCAACGTCGGAACGAGCGCCAGTAATATTTACGTAGTTGTTCGATGTCCATGTCGACATGCCATCGATGTGGCATTGCTGACCACCCTGCATCATTGTGAATTTGTGCTGAGTTTAATGTCTGTAAATACTGCAGCATCTGATGTTCCAGTGCAATGATTTCGTCCGATGTGGAGGCACTGCGAATGTTTTGAATGAGAGATTCCATTTTGTATTTAATGGATTGGGTATGATTTGAGTATGAATTGGAAAAAAAATATAGGTCTGGAGTATGACATTAAACTGGTAGTTTCACGACAGCATCACAATAAGGAAGGGGCGGTACTTGTGGCAGGACTCGTTCCCAGTTGTACATTGCTACTGCTGCAGATGGTCGCTCGGAGTGAAACTGTGTTGTGTCGAGTGTGTGCCAACAAGCACCATGGCCACAGTCACGGCATTGTTCCGAGACAGGCCCAACATGTCGCAAACAGGAATTACAAAAAATACACTCTAATCTCATTTTAGTCTGTTTTCACAAGTACTAGTTAAATTCACTAATATGCAGCACACATGTGCATTGCCACAACAGTTAGAGATGTTGATGGATGTTGTGTAGTAATTGCTCCGAATGTTCCCATCCAATGCAGGAGTCGGTGATGGAGACACCGTACGAAAGTGGGGTATCTTTCAAAGATTGTTTACCGTTGTTGACGAAAGATTCCATCATGATGCCTCGTACTTGTGGGTGTCGATGAGTGGCTAAATATTTTAGAACCACCATCTGCTGTTCCCAGTCTTTCCCAGAGTTGCCGTGACTGGCGTCAATGACTATGCCCGTGTCCGTCATTTTTTCGTGCATAAGGGCTTGGTAGACACTGTCCACTTCCTCCACTCTGTAATTGGGCTGATGCCCGCCGCGCAGGACCAAGCAACAATCGGGATTACCCTGGGTATGGATGGCGGCCACCTGTCCCATGGATGTCATGCCCATAAAGACTTTGGGTTCGGCCGCCGAGATGATGGAGTTAATGGCCGCCCCCACTGAACCATGAGTCGAGTTTTTAAACCCGACGGGCACTGACAGCCCCGATGCTAATTCGCGATGGGGTTGTGATTCTGTAGTGCGGGCACCGATGCAGGCAAAGGTGAGCACATCATCGATGTATTGCGGTGCCAACAACGACAACGTCTCGGTCGCACAGGGCAGACCCACCTTGGCAATCTCGATCATTAATTTGCGCGACAGGGCAATTCCCGCCTGCATGTTGTTGGAACCGTCCATGTAAGGGTCGTGCATAAACCCCGCCCACCCTTTTCGAGTGCGTGGTTTTTCAAAGTAGGTTCGCAGCACGAAAAACATATTGGGGCATTTTACCGCCAGTCTTGCCAATTTATGGGCGTAGTCCACGACGGCGATGGGGTCGTGGACAGAACAGGGACCAACAATGACGAGGAGACGTGGGTCCTTACCTTTCAAAATATCTCGCACCGTTTGACGCCACTGCCCAATGAGACCTTTCACATCGTCGTCCAACGGGTACTGACGCTTGAGGGTTTGTGGAGACACTAAAATACTGGCGGTGGCACGGGTATTGGTCGACATTGTACTACCAAAATAGTGAACAGTATTTATATTTGCTCTCAGCGACTAAATGTAAATCCAAATTTTCACCACCTGACCCCCAGCTTTTTTTCATCAACAATGTTGATCATATTATTATTTGAGACCAACAATGGTGTCTATAGTGCCAAACAATGCCCAAAACTACGGCCCGCATTCTCGCTCGACGTCGAGAATTGTACCACAACAATAAATCCAAGGTGTTGGCTCGGCAAAGAGAACGTTACCATAGTAACAAGGAGGAAATTTTGGCTCGTCGACGAGAGTTATACATGACGAACAAGGACTCGGTACTGGCACGGCAGAAAAAAAGATACCATCTTCACCAAGACCGGATTCTGGCCCGACAGCGGGAGTTGCGTCAACTGAACAAAGTCGCTTTGAATGCCAAGGAGAGGTTTCGCTACAAGAACGACGTTGCTTTTGCCACCAAGTGTCGATTGAGACAGCGAATCCGTGATGCGTTGCATGGTGTGGGTCGCAAAGCGGCGGCGACCGAGAAAATGTTGGGTTGTACCTATCCCACTTTTGTCACCTATTTGGAATCGTTGTTTACGGACGGCATGGCATGGGACAACATGCATCTCTGGCACATTGATCACATTGTTCCTTGTGCTGCTTTTGACCTACGCAAGGCTGACCAGCAACACATCTGTTTTTGGTACAAAAATCTGCAACCAATGTGGGCGACCGAAAATTTAAGCAAGTCCGACAAATGGTGCTTGCAAGACAAACAGGAGTTATGTGATGATTACAGTAAACAGTAAAATAACCATATTTAAACAGTTTTTTGTATTAAAATATGGAATCTAAAACAACTCCAAATTCACCGTCAATGCAAGACGACATGGACAAGGCCATAGCTCTAATAAAAAAAGGAATGAAGCAAAAAGAAGTGAAAAGTGAATTTCTAAGGTTTAACAAAATGAACAAGATTACATGGATCAAGAAATGGACAGAATTAAAAAAAATAATCAACAAAAAAAGAGATTTAGGAAAAACATTGATCAATAAAGAATTAAATGCACATTACCAACAATATGTATATAAATTAGCGGATGAGATATTGGATGACACATTAGAAAAAAAAATCGAACAAGCTCGCAAAGGACTCCAAGATGACATGACTAAATTATTGAAAAACTATTCGAAAGATGAAATATTAAAAGTTATAGCAAAAACGGACATTGACAAAACTATTAAAAAAGCAAGTCAAATTTCACAAGAGCAACTCAAAAAAGAAGAAGATTGTGTGTATAATAATTTGAATACTGACCAAGGTGCTGCTGGTGATTGTATTGTTCATGCATGGAATGCTTTTTTAAATTTTTCCTTTATTCAACAATTGGAATGGACACCTTTAGAAGTGGAAACACCGAGGGATCATTATGGGGCCTATTGTAAATGGAAAGAAAAAATTATCCCTGTTCTAAACGATAATAAACCTTTAATTGAACAATCTGTTAAATCTCATAGTGCAGAAATAGACACTGAGGTTCAGGAATGGTTTAAAGTTTCGTTAAATGATTATAATGAATGCGACGATGAATGGATGCAGGCATACAACTTAGGAACAATACAATTAATGTCCATTGCCAATTTGTTTCATCCAAATAGACAGAACGAAATTATACTTTTTACACAAATAACACTTGAAAGTTTTATAAATGATAATGGAACAAAATTCGATTCTTCGTATGGAGCCATACCCATTAATACTCAAATCACCATTGGCGACTATGATAAACCCCATGCAATATGTTTTAAAAAAAGTCATGGCAAACTATTTGTTGTAGATTCTTGGTCAGGTGGATGGCAAGGTGTACATCCATACGAAGCTTATAAAAAACGTACAAATTTACGACCAATTGGAACCGACAAACATATAAAAGTGTTGGTTAAAATAAACACTGAAGCAAGTATACTAGACACTGAAGCAAGAATACTAGCAAAAACTGATAAAATCAATGATGAATTGCGTTCCCTATATACAATTAAAAAAATTAAAAGATTTAAATTGTGTCACACAAA
>OFRQ01000002.1_pt1 | contig 57436 bp, 50 predicted proteins | sample 1543131 | NCBI WGS metagenome assembly OFRQ01 (sample SAMEA4005037, study PRJEB22522) | seawater metagenome | reverse complement strand
GAGCTTTTTGATGTTTTCCTCTTGCTGATTATTTTTTCTATAAATCAATCCAATATCTCGCTTTGAATTGGTTGAATTCATATCAATGCTTATATTAGGATAATGGTTAAGAATTCCAAAATCAATCGCCATTCTAGGTAAAAAACTTACACCTATGTCTGTGTCTACCATGGCAACAAGTGTTGAAATACTTGTACATGAAAAGCCAGAAATATGTTGTTTTGAAATTTTATTATTTTGTAAGATATGTGACCTCAGGCAGTGACCTTGTTCGAGCATTAGTAGTGACCCATCCTCAATTACTTTAGAGTTGCGTTTTTTATGTTGAATAAAATAAATCGGGTCAGAAAAAACTTGAAAGCCTTCAATAAAGTTGGGCAACTCATATGGAAAAGCAAATATGGCAAAATCAATCTTAGCTTGCTCTAGTTGTTTAAGTAAATTTTCACTTGTATCTTCTTTAAATGAAACTTTGAGTTTTGGATAAAGAGTGTTTAAGTTTGATAAAAAATTAGGCAGAATATAGGTAGAGATAGTTGGAATTACACCTATAGCAACCTCAGAGTCAAAAAAATCTAACTTCGCAGTACTTAATAAAACATTTATTTCAGCCATCACTAATAAAGCTTGTTTGACAACTCGATTTCCGACTGGTGTAAATCGAACATTTTTGTTATCCCTTTCAACTAGAAGAACTCCTAAGTCACTTTCAAGTTTTAATATTCCTGCGCTGAATGTTGAGGCACTAACAAAGCAATCATTTGCAGCTTTAGAAAAGTGGTTTGTATTTTTTAGCGCAATTAAATACTGTAAGTTTTTTAGTGAGGGGGTCATTTTTATATTCGATTTTTACGGATATTATAAACAGTTTTATTCAATTTATTTATATATAAATGACTGGTATGATGATGGCTCGTTTAACCAATCGGAGAAAATTATGTCATTAAGCGGAAGTAAAACAGAACAAAGTTTAAAGGATGCATTTGCTGGTGAGTCTCAAGCAAATAGACGCTATTTATATTTTGCAAACCAATGTGATATTCTTGGTGAGCCAGATATGGCTGCACTATTTAGATCCACTGCTGAAGGTGAAACTGGTCATGCCCATGGTCATATGGAGCATCTAATTGAAGGTGGTGTCGGTGATCCAGGTACAGATATGCCTGCTAAGGAAGTTAGCGAAATGCTTGCTAGTGCTATTCATGGTGAAACCCATGAGTACACAGATATGTATCCAGGCATGGCCAAAACAGCAAGAGAAGAAGGATTTGATGAAATTGCTGAATGGTTTGAAACGTTAGCTAAGGCAGAACGTTCTCATGCAAACCGCTACCAAAAAGCGTTTGATAGCTTGTAAAAACCCTGTTGCCATAAGCTTGTCTTATGGCGACAACACTAAAACACTATGAGTAAATTTAAAGAAGGCAACTTAGAGGCTCCAACTCGTTATCCTCTAAATTGGAAAGATAAAGATTTTTATAATGAAGAGTCTTTAAATTCAGAGTTAGAAAGGGTCTTTGATATTTGTCATGGCTGTAGACGCTGCGTGAGCCTTTGCAAATCTTTTCCAACACTATTTGACTTAATTGATGAATCTCAAACATTCGAAGTTGATGGCGTTGATAAAGCCGACTATAAGAAAGTGGTAGACCAATGCTATTTGTGTGATTTATGTTTTGTAGCAAAATGTCCTTACGTGCCGCCACATGACTTTAATGTTGATTTCCCGCACCTAATGCTTAGGGCAAAAGCAATTCAATTTAAAAAAGGCGAAACTAAGCTATCTCATAAAATCTTAACATCACCACAAAAAGTAGGTGCAGTTGCCTCAATTCCAGTAATTTCACCAATCGTTAATTGGTCTAACAGCAACAAAATAATGCGTAAGGTTACTGAAAAAGTTTTAGGCGTTCATGTTGATGCTGTTGTTCCAAAATACCACACCAAAAAACTTTCAAAAATTTTCGTTGAAGATAATACTGCAAGCAAATTCAAGGTCGCAATATTTGGAACTTGTTATGGCGAATATAATGATCCTCAAACTGTTGTGGATTTAGTTGATGTACTTAGGTACAACGGTGTAGAAGTGAAACTCATTAAAAAAACTCAGTGTTGCGGCATGCCTAAAATGGAGCTTGGTGATCTTGAGTCAGTAGTTAAGTATGCAAATGAAAATATAAAGCCATTGATGAAATTAGTTGAAGAAGGATATAAGCTAATTGCACCGATACCCTCTTGTGTCTTAATGTTTAAAAATGAACTTCCGATGATAATGTCAGAAAATAAAAATATTAATGACATATCTAAAGCATTTTATGATCCTTTTGAATATCTATCATTTTTGAAGGAAAACAATCAGTTTGATAGTAATTTCAAGCCAATTGATAAAGAAGTGCTTTATCAAATTGCTTGTCATCAAAGAGTACAAAACATAGGGTCACATACGAAAAGAATTCTAGGTTTAATTCCAGATTTAGATGTAAATATTGCAGAAAGATGTTCCGGGCATGATGGTACTTATGGAGTCAGAAAAGATACACATACTTATTCTGTCCAAATTGGAATGCCAGTTGCAAAAAAAATAACTGACACGACTGATTTGGTCGTTAGTGATTGCGTTATGGCTGGAAACCATGTTGCGCATATTGCTAAACAAGATATTGAATCTATTCATCCAATTAGTTTGGTGAAAATGGCTTACGATTTATAACAAACATGAGGTGAATTAAATGCTAACAAGACAAGACCTATTGTCTCTTGAGGAATATGCAGAAAAACGCTCAGCTATTCGCTCAGATACTATTCAAATAAAAAAGCTCAGAGAAGTCAATCTTGGAGAACATATAAGGATGTTATTTGAAAATAAGAAAACAGTTCAGTTTCAGATTCAAGAGATGCTTCGTATAGAAAAAATCTTTGAAGCTGATGGTATCGAGGAAGAGCTCGATGTATACAACTCCCTGGTTCCTGAAGGTTCGAACTTAAAGGCAACCATGATGATTGAATATACAGATGTTGAAGAGCGCGTAGAGGCACTTTCTAAGTTAATAGGCGTTGAAAGAAGCATCTACTTTCAAGTTGGCAGTCATGACAAAGTCTTTGCTATTTGTAATGAAGATATGGAAAGAGAAACGGATGTCAAAACCTCAGCTGTCCACTTCATGCGTTTTGAGTTTGATCAAGACATGATTGCTGAGTTTAGCTCAGGAGCTTCAGTCAAGGTTGGCGCAACTCACCCTCATTATAATTTTGAAATTATCTTGAATTCTGAAACACAAAATGCGCTTAAGTTGGACTTTAATAATAGTTAGTTTGCGGAATAGTAGTTAGATTTCGGAAATTTCTCCTATAGTTTCCATGGCTCGTAAAGAGCCATCTACATAGTACATTCTCAATTTATCCCTTTCCCATGGAGGTATGTTTGATTCTTGAAGTATTTTTTTAAGTAATTGTGAGTGACTTTTGCCCTTAAGTTTTATACGCTGACCTTCGAGACGAAAGCGTATTTCAAAATTAGGAAGGTTTTTTAATGAATCGAAATATGGGCATGGTAAGTTTAAAGATTCAAAAGGACTGTCAAAAAAATATAACTCATTATTGTATCGCCTAACTTCATAGTGATGCCATCTCAAAATGACATTTGCATCAGTTTTAGCGCTTAATAGCGAAATAAGCTCATTAAGTACTTTATTGGAAGGTAATAGAAAATCTTGTTTAGCAATAAAGTAGCGAAGCACGTTAACTACTCTTCGATTTGGAAGCTTTGCCAGTGAGCTAACTTGAATTCTGTTATTAATGACCAATTCAAAATTTATAATATCGAGTTTAGCCAAGTCGTGCATAAGTTTTAATGCTTCACCTTGATGCGCCGCACTTCTTGATACATTTTTGACAAGTCCATTGAATGCGCTCGAGAGCTTAGGCATAAATGCAATTCTTAATAGGTTTCTTTTAAAGTTTGTATCTAGGTTGCTGTCGTCTTCTCTCCAATCCAATTGGTTTATTGAAGCATAATCTATGATTTGTTGTTTTGAAATATTCAGAAATGGACGATAAAGTTCTGAACCATTAACACTTTTTATTTTTGGCATTGAGGCGAGGCCTGCGACCCCACTCCCTCTAAATAATTGCAGTAAAAAAGTTTCAGCTTGATCTTCTTGGTGATGTGCAGTGCAAAGAGTCTCATTTTCTCTTAATTCAGATGTTAGTGATATATAACGTTTTTTACGAGCATTTTCCTCGATATTAGAAGAAGTTTTGATATTTATATCTATATATTTAAACTCGATTTTGGCTGAATTACATAAGCTTTCACAAAAAGTGCACCACTCGTTACTGTATTTAGAAAGGTTGTGATTGATATGGATAGCCCGAACGTTTCCAGGGTGATGTTTATTTAAAAAGTGAAGGAGAGCAACTGAGTCAATGCCTCCACTTAAGGCAACGACAATTTTCTTGTCAACTAAATACGGATCTTTATTCGCTAAATCTTCCAAAGCCAAGTAGTTTTTCATGCCTATCTTCAATAAGTTTATTAATAGGCAGTTCAGTTAGGTTGTTTAATTCTTTAATTAGCGCTTTTTTAAGAAATTTAGAAGCTTTTTCAGGATCTCTATGAATTCCACCAAGAGGTTCGGGTATGACTTTGTCAATTAATTTGTGTTTTTTTAAGTGCTTACTAGTTAACTTGAGTGACTCTGCGGCAATTGGCGCTTTAGATGCATCCTTGTAAAGTATTGAGGCGCAGCCTTCGGGAGAAATAACAGAATAAATGCTATATTCAAACATCATCATAGTGTCACAAAGACCAATTGCAAGTGCCCCTCCAGAGCCACCTTCTCCAATAACTACTGATAAGATTGGCGTTCTTAAGGTTGACATTTCGAATAAGTTTCTCGCAATCGCTTCACTTTGACCTCGCTCTTCAGCTCCAATTCCAGGATAAGCTCCAGGAGTATCTATAAAAGTAATTATTGGAAGTGAGAATTTTTCAGCCATTTTCATGAGTCGAAGAGCTTTGCGATAACCTTCAGGTCTTGTCATACCAAAGTTATGAAAAATCTTTTCTTTTGTTGAGCGGCCTTTTTGTTGCCCAATAAACATAAATGTGAGGTCGTCAATCTTTGCAATTCCACCAATCAATGAGTGATCATTGGCATAGGCTCGATCTCCACAGAGCTCTGTGAACTCATCAAATATTTTGTCAATATAGTCCAAAGTGTAAAGTCTTTGAGGGTGTCTTGCCAGCTGAGAAATTTGCCAATCAGTTAGTGACGAAAAAATTTTCTGAGTTAGAAGCTCACTTTTTAATTTAAGTGAGTCCATCTCCTTAGCAATATCAGCGTCATCTTTTATGCTTTCTAATGCGTCAATTTTTTCTTCAAGTTCGGCTATTGGCTGTTCGAAGTCAAGATAGTTTAAGTTCATTTAATACGCTTAATAATTGTGAAAAATTTAATGATAATTATAGCAGATGCAATGTTTATAATCTTGCAATGGACTTGCTCACCTTACTATCTCTAACCTTTGCAACTTTTGTTTATGCAATTTCGCCAGGACCTGGCTTATTTGCAGTACTGGCAATTTCTACAAGACATGGGCCTATCCCTGCGATGTGGCTTTCATTTGGACATACTGTTGGCGATATCATTTATGTTGCAATTGCAATGCTAGCACTAAATGCCATAGCAAGCCTAATTAGTGATAGCATGCTGTACGTTAAAATTTTAGGTGCATCCTATTTGATCTTCATCGGTTATCAGCAATATCGCTCAAAAGGAATCAGCTTTGAACAGTCAAATAAAAAAAATTCAACGTTAAAACTTTTAATTGCTGGTTTTGTTGTTGGAGTTACCAACCCTAAAACAATAATCTTTTATTTGTCATTTCTACCAATCTTTGTAGATCTAAATCATTTAACAACACTAACTGTAATTAAAGTAATAGCTGTAATCGGAGTCACTGTCTTTTGTGTATTAAGTTTAGCCAATATATTGGGCATTCGGCTTAGAAGGCATATTGAGAATCCAGTATTCATAAAACGTATTAATGAAGTTACTGGCGTAACCATGATTTTAGTTGGCATTTTTGTCGGACTTTACTAATTTAACTGAGGAGGTATAGTGTTTCAATCTGAAAAAAATATGACATTTGTCATGCTCCTTGTTCCATTAGTTTGGGCCTTGTCTGGGGTTTCTGCAAAATACCTTTCTTTTTATATCAGTGAGGATGAAGTTGTTGTTTATAGATTTTTCCTTTCAGTTGTTTCTACCCTTCCGTTGCTGATTTGGATGAAAATCCCAATGAGAATTAGTTTAAAAAACTTTGTGATTTGCTTTCTTTTGGCTTTTTTTCTGATTGGAAACTATAGAACTTACTTCATGGGAATGCAGAGAGGTGCGGTTGGTTTAGGGGCAGCCCTAGTAACCGTTTTGATTCCAATTTTTGTCTATATCATGATGATTTTTTCTAAAAAATCTAAACCTATTTTGAAGGATTGGTTCGCACTGACTATTGGTGCAATAGGTGTTGCTTTAATGCTTGATTTGGAGCAAATGAATCTTGATAGACTTGTAAGTGGGGGAAATATTTATTTTGTATTGGCCGCTCTAACCTATGCAATGTTCACAGTGGCTGCCTCTTACATGAGAAATATTCATGTCTTGACCATTAACTTCTATGTCTGTCTTATAGGCTTCTTAATCGATTGGAATTTATCTTATGACAGTAATGAATTGTTTAAATTGGGGGGCATGGATTATATATTTTGGATTAACATTCTTTTTGTTTCAGTCATTGCAGGAACTGCAATTACAGCAGTCTACTATACAGGCCTTAGGATTATTGGCTCTAAAAAAAGTTCTGCGTTTAGTATATTAACTCCATTTTTTGCAATTGCATTAGGCGCTATTTTCTTTGGCGAAATGATCACCATTAATAATGCTATTGGTATTGTAATGGCTGTTATAGCTCTCGCCGTTCTTAACGACTTGAAGATAAAAAATATGATTCCTTTTAGATAACTATGGTTAGAGATATATTATGGAAATAAATATTTTTTTAGTCCTTGGGTTTACTCTTTTTGTTTTTGCAGTAACCCCTGGTCCTGGAACTCTGGCACTTCTTTCTATTTCTACTTCGAAAGGGCTAGCCTCAGCAATATTTTTTTCAATTGGAATGACGCTTGGTGATTTGTCATATTTAACCATTGTTATTTTTTCTTTAAATGCTCTAGCCGATTTGATTACACCTGTTACAAACGCGGTCCAATATTTTGGAGCCTGTTATTTATTTTATTTGGGTTATTCTCAATGGACGGCTGGAAAATTCAGTATGGATAATGAAGTTTCAGCCCAATCCCATTTAAAAGAATTACTGACTGGTTTCCTCTTAGCTGGAACGAACCCAAAGGTAATGATTTTCTATTTATCAGTCCTTCCTTCTTTGATTGATCTCAATCAAGTAAGTTTAACTTATGGATTGAAAATCGTAGCCACTGTTGCCATCTCACTATTGCTTGGTTTGGTATTTATTGGTGTCCTAGGAAAAAAATTAAGGCAACTAATAAGTAGTCAAAAAATGGCTCTGAGGGTTAACAGAATTTTTGGCACGGTTATGATTGGTGTTGGCTTGAGTTTGTTTTATTTTTAACTATTTGTTACTCAGGAATTAAATCAATATCTCGAGTCAATAAATCCTTCATAATTGCTGTGCGCATATCATCTGTAAAATCAAACCAGTCGAATATTTCATTCATGTGACGATTGCAACCAATACAAAAATTATTTTCATTGTATTTACAAATACTCACGCATGGACTTTTAATCTGCCTTAATTTGTTTTGCTCACTCATACTCATTGGTTGGCTTGGTGTTTCAACAGTAATTTCAAAGGCATTTTAATCGAGTTATGAATTTATGAACGAAGTTTTTCATTGCTATCATCATAGGCTGCACTCAATGAGACATGACAACTACGACTGCCTAGAGAGGTTTCAACACTAAGCTCAACTCCCTCTTCACAAAGGCTAGGTTGAAGATAAGCAAAGGCGACACTGTGGCCTACTCTAAATCCATAAGCGCCACTCGTTATAATTCCACTAAGCTTATCTCCTTCAAAAACTGCTTCATTTCCAAAACACTCGGCTGGAATATCATCATCAAATATGAGGTACGCTAACTTGGTCTTAATCCCATCAATCTTTCTTTGGCGTATATTTTCACTGCCAATGAATTCACGACTTAGATCAAGAAATCGATCCATGCCAGCTTCTAAGGCTGAAATTTCTTCAGTAAATTCAGCGCCATATGCTCTGTACATTTTCTCAAGTCTCATGCTGTTAAAAGCCTGCCCGCCAAAATCTCTCAATCCAAAGGTCGATCCCATCTCAAATAAAGACTCATAGATTGATATAACTTGCCAGCTTGGCATATGAAGTTCCCACCCTAATTCACCAGCATAGGAAACTCTCATTGCAAAGACATTTGCAGAATCGATCTTAATTGTTTTACAGCTTAGCCAAGAAAATCCAGTGTTGCTGAGATCTTCTTGAGTGCATTGACCTAAAATATTTCTTGCTTCAGGGCCAGTCAAGAGAAGCCCACCCCATTCCTCAGTTAAATTTTCTATTGTGATATCAAAGTCATCTGAGTGCCACTCCAGCCATTGGTAGTCTTTAACTTCAGATCCTATAGCACCCATTAGAAGAAACTCATTTTTATTAATACGGCTCACTGTTTGTTCTGCTTGTATTCCGCCCATGGGCGCATGAAAAAGAGTTAATCCAATTCTGCCATCTTTTGAAGGTAATTTATTGCAGGATAAATTATCTAGAAATTTAAAAGCATCCTTGCCGGTAATTCGAAATTTTGCAGTTCCGCTAATATCAGTTATGCCGCAGGAGTTTTGAACAGCCGCACATTCTTGCAATACTGCTTCATGAGCTTCACTATGGGCCCACGTTAAAGTTTCATTTCTTATTGCATCAGTTGTGAACCAAGAAGGCTTTTCATAGCCAGTATTAACAGTATGAATGGCTCCTTGTTGACTCAACACTGTGTGCAGAGGGCTAACTCTGATAGGCCTTCCATGTGGGCGATTTTCATTTGGAGAGGCGAATGAGTACATTCTTTCATATGACTCAATAGCACGCGTAGTGCAGTATGTTTTATCCGCCCATTTATCAAATCGACGACTATCAAGTGAAGCCATATTGAGTTCAGTCTGACCATGAACCATCCACTGAGCTAGGTATTTACCAATTCCGCCTTGCGCAATACCAATACTTGCACCACAAAGATTCCAAAAATTTTTCAATCCTTTGGCAGGGCCAACGAGTAAATTATCATCAGGTGTGTGGGTTATCAGTCCATTAATTACTGTGCTAATTCCAACTTCTTTAAACAAAGGAACAATATCCATACATCGCTCTAGCCAAGGCATCAACCTTTCAAGATCGCCTTCAAAGAGCTCCCTATCAAATGACCAATCTACGCCATCAAGTGCCCATGGTTTAGAGCCCCTTGTTTCGTAAGGGCCAATTAAAAAACCACTTCCTTCTTGTCTAATATAGGAGGCTGCAATCGAGTCGCGGGTTACGGGTAACTCCTTAGAGAGTGCAGCAATATCAGGGTGGTTGTCAGTAATTAAATACTGATGTTGTAAGTTAACCAGCGGCACATAAGAGCCAACCATAGCGCCAACTTGAGGTGAGAAGCAACCACCAGCATTAACTACATGTTGGGCAATAATATTTCCTAACTCAGTAACAACTTCATACTCACCACTTGGTAAGATGTTGATATCAATCACGCGGTTAAAGTTACTAACTTCAGCCCCTGCTTTTTTTCCAAGTTGCGCTAATTGAGTGACTACCGTAGTAGGATCTACGTGGCCATCATTGGGTGTATATAAAATGCTTCTTGCTTTATCAAAGTTCATCATTGGGTTGATGATTGAGGCTTCTTTCTTCGATACAAAATGCATTTCACAGCCAATATGATTTGCTTTACTTAAAATATTTTTAAACCACTGCTCTTCAACCTTGTCATACCCAACCCTTAATGAGCCAGTTTTATGAAATGATGAATCTAATCCAGTTTTTTTGGGAAGAATCTCATCGTAAAGTTTTATTGTATATTCGTGAATACTTGAAAGGGTATGGTTACCATTAAAGTTTGGACAGAGGCCTGCAGCATGCCAGGTAGAACCACTTGTGAGTTCACCTTTTTCCACCAGGACAACATCAGTCCAACCTTCTTGAGTAAGGTGATACATAAGGTTAACGCCTAGTGATCCACCTCCAATTATTACCACTTGAGCATGTGACTTCATATTAATTATTTATTTTTTAAGTGGCTTGCGTCCAATATCTTTTCTGCTTAATTTGATATTAAACTTTGCACGTATTTGTTGATCAACGTCATCACTAATATGACTTGGAAAGTGCTCCGATAGAATCTCTTTTTTTAGTTTAATTGCTTTGTCAAGAAGAACAGGCTTACCCATATCAGCCCAATCATTTGGGCTATCCCTGTCACTTAAATCAGGAAAGATGTATTCACTTTGCATAACGCTAATTGTTAGATCTGAACCAAGATAGTGAGCTTTATCGTTCAAGCAAACATCTTTAATCGTTTCAAAACAAAGAGACTCTTCACTATCATCACTGAATCCTTTAGTCATTCTCATTGACGCGCCCAATAAATCATTATCCATCAGCAAACTTTCAGGACAAGTTCCTAAAAGACTTGCGTACATTCCAGCTGATTCATAAATTATATTGGCTCCAGCAATTGCTGTAACTGTATGAGTAGATGCTCTTTCTGATCCTGCTTGAAAATCTGGGAACTTAGAGTCTGTCATTCCTGCAGGAGTTCCAGTTGGCAGATCTAAGAAGTTACCCATCTGCGCGCAAGCTGCAGAAATTAATCCTTGTTCTGGAGAGCCTCCACACATTGACCCAGTTCTTAAGTCAGACACAAAAGGCCAGGTACCAAGAATTGCTGGTGCACCTGGTTTTATAGCGTTCACATATACCAGTCCGCCAAGACATTCAGCCCAAGCTTGGGATACAACCCCTGGAAGGAGAGGTGGGGCAGTTGCTCCTGCTTGACCGGCTGATAGAAGCAATATTGGCATGCCACCTTCAACGCCAACACGAACACACTCTAGAGATTCCTCTGCAAATTTCATTGGAGGCACAACATGACAATTGCTCATGCTTAAAAATGGTCTCTCACGCCATTTTTCTTCACTCCCAGCAATAATATGAAGCATCTCAAGCGCATCAGTTACGTGCTGTGATTCTGTAAAACTTGCGCCTCCATGCTTCTCGGTTCCCATTGCTACACAATAAACTGAGTTTTGATCCATCTCACGTGGGCTAACAATGTCCCTCAAGACACAAGTTCGTTGAAACATATGAATGTGTTCACATTTATCGGCGATTCTAGCCATATCGTATAGATCTTGACTTTCAGATTCACGGTACTGATTGTTCTCAGGGTCGGCAATAAGAACTGCAGCGCCAGCAGTTGAGAAGTGAACTCTTGAGCCACTTAAATCTAAATCATGTTTTGGAGATTGTCCATGCAGAGTGAGGTTGCGCTGCGAAAGATTCATAGCTTTTTTAACCACTTCTTTTGGCATTCTTAATCTGCCATCCTCTCCAAGAATAGCGCCAAAAGCAACACAAGTTTCAATGCAGTGTGGAGTGGCATCAGCAAATCCAATTTCTTCTAGAATTCGAAAAATATTAGCTTCAATTGCCGCAACTTGTTTATCACTAAGTGGTTTGTACCTTCCGCCAATTTCGCCGGGCAAAACAGGTTTTTCTTCTTCTGTTAGTGGCGCACTTCTAAGTGCAATTCTTGCCTCTCTTCCGCCTGATTTTCTTCTAGTCATAATAGTGATTTGAGTTGAACTATCAAACACATTTTGATACTAAATCAAAGCACTGTCAATTGTTTTTTTATTGCAGGGTTTAAGCACCTATACGAAGGTAAATTTACCGTTACTAATTAGACATCCTTGCCACTTTCAAAGTGAAATTGTGCGCCTTTTCTGATTCCTGAAGGCCATCTTGAAGTGATGGTTTTAAGTTGAGTGTAGAATCGAACACCTTCCATACCATGAATTGAAGAGCCTCCAAAAAGTGATCTTTTCCACCCACCAAAACTATGCATCGCAACAGGAACGGGTATAGGGATATTGACACCAACCATGCCCACTTGAACATTTGATGTAAAGTGACGAGCAGTATCACCATCCCGTGTAAAGATAGCTGTACCATTACCATATTCATGATCATTAACCAGTGCTAATGCTTCGTCATAAGTTAAAACTCTAACAACAGAGAGAACAGGCCCGAAAATTTCATCAGTATAAATCGACATGTCTGAGGTTACATTGTCAAAAAGACAGCCGCCAATGAAGAAGCCTTCTTTTTCCGTTTCAGATCTACCATCAACTTTTAACTCGGCGCCTTGTTTAATACCAGACTCAATGTAAGATACAATTTTTTCTTGACTAGCTTTAGAGATTACTGGACCCATTTCAACCTCAGGATCATTGTAAGAGCCAATTTTTAAAGAATTGATTTTTGGTATTAGTGATTCGATCAATTTGTCAGCGGTTTCATCGCCAACAGCTACAACAACTGAAATTGCCATACATCTCTCACCTGCCGAGCCGAATGCTGCACCAATAATAGCATCACTACTTTGTTCTAGGTCTGCATCAGGCATTACAACCATGTGATTTTTTGCGCCACAAAGGGCTTGAACTCGTTTGTTATTTTTAGAGCCTTCATGGTATATATATTCACCAACATTGGTCGAGCCTACAAAACTTACTGCTCGTACTAGTGGATTTTTAAGTAGCTCATCTACCGCTTCTTTATCTCCTACAATAGTATTTAAAACACCATTTGGGAGGCCGGCCTCATGGATAAGTTCTGTTAACCTTAATCCACATGAAGGCACCTTTTCGGAGAGTTTTAAAACAAACGTGTTTCCGCATGCTATCGCAACAGGGTACATCCACATTGGAACCATTGCAGGAAAATTAAAAGGAACTACTCCAGCACAAACGCCCATAGGCTGACGTAAATTATGGCTATCAATACCACTAGACACATCCGCGCTAAAGTCAGATTTGAGGTGATTATTAATTGCCGTGCAATATTCAACTACTTCCATGCCCCTTCCAACCTCTCCCTTAGCATCTGAAAAAGTTTTACCGTGCTCTTGTGAAATTAGTTCAGCAAGTTCATCTGTATGTTTAATAATTAATTCACGATACTTGAACATAATTTGAGCGCGCTTAGAGGGAGGCACCTGGCTCCATTCTTTGAATGCGGCATTAGATATTTCAATTGCCTTTTGAGCATCTTTTGAACTGGCGCCTTCGATTTGCCTAATGATTTTGCCTGTAGCAGGATTATAAATATCAAAAATATGACCTGAGGTTCCTGAAATCTTTTCGCCATTGATGATTTGTTTTAATTGGATTATAGACATAATATAAATGATGGAATTATTTAGGATTAATATACCAAGAACTGAATTTTAATTTTTGTTAATTATTAGACTGGAATATCTTTTAAGTTAGCTTGGCTCTAGCTGATTAATAACAAGAAATATTATAACATATATTCTATTTGTAAATAAGTAGTAAACATGTATATCTATGTATGGATACTGACTGGAAGGAAGTTTAAATAATATCCTTCAATGTTGGGGTCAATGGTGACTTCAAAACAACCTAAAGAAAGGAGATAAATAATTATGTTAAAAATAAATAAATTTGCTTCGCGTCTATTTCTTGCAGTATTTGTTCTTTTTGGAACAGCTGTTGGAAGTACCGCAGCAATAGCTGATGGAGAGAAGTTTGTTCTAGTAAGTCATGCGCCAGATTCTGACTCATGGTGGAACACAATTAAAAATGCTATTGGAATAGCTGGAGATCAAATGGGTGTTACAGTAGATTATCGTAACCCTACTACTGGTGATCTAGCAGATATGGCACGTATTGTTGAGCAAGCTGCAGCAAGTAACCCCGATGGAATTATTGTAACAATTGCTGATTATGATGTTCTAAAGGGTCCTATTACTCGTGCAATTGCAAAGGGAATTCCAGTTGTTACAATCAACTCTGGAACTCGTGAGCAATCTGAAATGCTAGGAGCATTAGCGCACATTGGCCAGCCTGAGTATGACGCTGGTTTTGGTGCAGGTAAAAGAGCTAAAGCTGCTGGAGTAACTAAGTTTTTATGTGTTAATCACTTTTTTACAAACCCAGTTTCAGTTGATCGTTGCCAGGGATATGCAGATGCACTTGGCGTTGATCTAGGTAATCAAATGATAGACTCTGGTCAAGATCCAACAGAAATCAAAAATAAAGTGATGGCTCATCTTAGGTCTAACCCTGATACAGATGCCATTCTTACTTTAGGTCCAACTTCAGCTCATCCAACGCTTTCAGCTTTAGATGATATGGGTCGTTCGGGCGATATCTATTTTGGAACTTTTGACCTTTCAGGTGAAATTGCTGCTGCTGTTAAATCAGGCGTTATTTCTTTTGCTATTGATCAACAGCCGTACCTACAAGGATATCTACCAGTTGTTTTCTTGACTAACTTGTCAAGATATGGTGTATGGCCTTCTGGCGCAATTAACTCTGGCCCTGGATTTATCACTAAGAGCAACATTAGCTTAGTTGAAAAATATGCAGGTGTGTACCGTTAATAGTTAGTTTCGTTTATTAACGTGCTACCCACCATAGTTTTTAATTGGTGGGTAGCATTTTTTTTTATCTTTATCAGATTTAATATTCAAATTAAATTCTTTTAGATTAACCAATAGGATTTCATCATGCCTACAACTGAAAAAAAAATTTCATTACTACGTTCCAAATTTAGTAACGCATTGCTTCGCCCTGATTTAGGAGCAATTGTTGGTGTTGTATTAGTTTTTCTATTCTTTTTTTTAGTGGCGCGAGATACTGGAATGTTTTCTTTAGAAGGCTCCATGAATTGGGGAATAGTTTCTTCCCAGTTTATTATTATTGCTGTTGGTGCCTGTCTACTTATGATCGCTGGAGAATTTGATCTTTCAGTTGGATCAATGATCGGCTTTGCTGGAATAATTATTGCTGTTACCTCAGTTGTATGGGGGTGGCCAGTTTGGCTCAGTATTATTGCAGCTTTTATTGTATCAATGGCCATAGGCGGTTTAATTGGCTATATTACTGTTAAAACAAATTTACCATCCTTTATTGTAAGCCTTGCTTTTTTATATATTTTGCGAGGAATGACAATCTTTATTGCAATTATAAGTACTAAAAAAACTATCATTGGAGGGGTAACTGAAGCCGCTCAAAATGACTGGTTAGCACCGTTCTTTGGTGGGAAAATATTTACAGGTGCGTTCGATTGGCTTGCTGAGCATGGTGTCATTGAAACTTTTGTTGCTGGTACTAAAGCTGGTCAGCCTGTTGTATCAGGAATACCAATGATGATGGTTTGGGCGATAGGACTAATTATTTTTGCGCATCTTTTGTTAACAAAAACTCGTTTTGGTAACTGGATCTATGCTTCTGGTGGAGATGCACAGGCTGCAAGGCATATTGGGGTTCCAGTTAATAGGGTTAAGATACTCATGTTTGTCTTTACAGCTTTTTGTGCAACCGTATTTGCCACTACTCAAGTTATTGAATTTGGCTCAGCTTCAGCAGATAGAGGTATTTTGAAAGAATTTGAAGCAATTATTTCAGTGGTTATAGGCGGCGCTTTATTAACTGGTGGTTACGGGTCAGTTATTGGGGCAGCTCTTGGAGCGGTAATATTTGGCGTGGTTCAACAAGGATTATTTTTTATTGGAGTAGAGAGTTCATTGTTCAGAGTTTTCTTGGGGGTGCTTTTATTATTGGCAGTTATCCTCAATACCCATGTTCGTAAATTAATTACGGGAGCAAAATAATGAGTGATTTACCATTGATGGAGCTTAAAGATATTCACAAAAGCTTTGGAAATGTTGATGCCCTTAAAGGTGTTTCTATTTCTATTAATGCTGGTGAGTGTCATTGCTTGTTGGGAGATAATGGCGCTGGAAAGTCTACATTTATTAAAATTATGTCTGGAGTTCATCAGCCATCAACTGGCCAGATTAGTATTAATGGAAAAGAGACTGAAATTAATAACCCTCGTGATGCAATAGATTCAGGCATTGCAACTGTTTATCAGGATTTAGCTTTAATTCCATTAATGTCGGTTGCTCGTAATTTTTGGCTTGGTAGAGAATTGACAAAAAAAGTGGGCCCAATTAAAGTAATGGACTTTGAGAAATGCAACTCAATTTTGATGTCTGAAATGGACAAAATGGGCATTCAATTGCGTGACCCTACTCAATCAATAGGAACTCTTTCAGGCGGTGAAAGGCAAACTGTTGCTATAGCTCGTGCAGTATTTTTTGGCGCTAAAATATTAATACTTGATGAGCCAACTTCTGCTTTGGGGGTATATCAAACTTCAAATGTATTAAAAACCATAGAAAGGGTTCGTGAAAAAGGCGTGGCAGTTGTATTTATATCTCATAACGTTTCACATGCTTTGGCTGTAGGAGACAAATTTACAGTGTTGTCACGAGGCGAGACTCTCGGAACTGCTAAAGCTGGTGAGATTGATTTTCAAGAGCTACAGTTCATGATGTCTGGCAATAAAAAATTGTCAGAATTAAAAAAATAGGAAAAATTATGAAAATATGTATGATTGGTGCTGGACGGATAGGAACAGTTCATGCTATCGCAATAGCAAGTGATGCAAATGCCATCCTTCACTCTGTTGTGGATTTCCATCAAGAATCTGCCGAGAAGCTTGCACAAAAATATAATGCTATAACTCTAAACCTAGATGAGGCATTCAATAATGACGAAATAGATGCTTTTATAATTGCGAGTAGCACTTCAACTCATGCTGACCTTATAGAAAGATGTGCCGAAGTTGGGAAGCCTGTTTTTTGTGAAAAGCCTATAGATTTGAGTCTTGATAGAGCATTGTCTTGTGCTAAAGCTGTTGAAGAAAGTGGGATAATATGCATGCTTGGCTTCAATAGGCGATTTGACCCCCATATGGCCAGTTTAAAAAGTAAAGTTGATGCAAATGCAATTGGTTCAATTCAGTCATTACTAATTACTTCACATGATCCTGAGCCGCCTTCGATGGACTATATCGCAGGTTCTGGCGGTTTATTTCACGACATGATGATTCATGACTTTGATATGGCGTGTTGGATTCTTAATGACACTCCAAGAAGTATCTATGTTTCAGCTAATGCTGCAAATGATGATATTGCTAAGCAGGGAGATGTTGATACAGCTAGCGTGATAATGAATATGAATAAGGGCGCAATAGTTACTATTATTAATGGTCGACAAGCCTCATTTGGTTATGATCAGAGAATTGAAGCTTTTGGTGAAACAGGAATGTTACAAGTAAAAAATGCTCTTGAAGACAATGTAGTTCTAAGTAACTCAATGGGTATTAATCAAGCTAAATCACAACACTTTTTTTTAGAAAGATATGAAAAAGCATTTCATAATGAATTAATACACTTTATGAAATCTTTTCAGTCTGGCACTCAGCCTAGTGTTAATATTTCTGATGGAGTTCTTGCGTTAAAAATCGCTGAAGCTGCTAAAGAGTCACTCCAAAGTGGCAACTCAATTAATTTATAGATTTTAAATAGAATGCCTCCACAAGATATTAATGATTTAAATAGCTTGCTTCAAGAAAGCTATCCAAGATTAAGCAAAAAAATGAAGTTGATTGCTTTCTATGTAATTGATCAGCCACAAAACCTTGCGATAAATACCTTGGCGGTTATTGCGTCAGAAATTGGAGTGTACCCTTCAACCCTAGTCCGCTTTGCAAAGCACTTTGGGTTTAGTGGTTTTGCTGAACTACAAGATCTATTTAAGGTCAAAATTTCACAATCTCCTATTAACTATCGACAACGCATCACGGATGTGAAAAAAGTTACTGAGACTAATGTGTCTACAAATAGTTCAAATATCTTCAAAGAAATTACGAGTCGCAATATTGTTGCTACAGAATTACTTTCTGAGCAAATAGATGTTCAGTTAATAGAAGAAACAGTGAAGGCATTGTGTGATGCTAAAGAAGTAATTTTGTGCGGTACAAATAGAGCCCAACCTGTAGCAAATTACTTTTATTACATGTTAAACAATCTCGGTATTCGATGTCGTATTGCTAATGATGTAAATGAAGTGGAGAACCTTTCAAATTGGCTTGATGACAAAACAGTATTCATTGCAATTACTTATAATCCTTACAATACGATGACAACAGAAGCGGTTAAAGAGGCAAAAAATTCAAAAGCAAAGGTAATTTTGCTGACCGATACAGAGTTGAATCCTATTGCTCATTTAGCAGATTTTTTATTTAGCATTCATGAGGCAGAAATTCATACTTTTAGGTCTTTAGGGGCCACAATGTGTCTCGTTCAGGCTATATGTATATCTATTGGATATCACCAACAAGGAAATTAAATATGTCACTTTTATCTCGCCCTAAATTAAGTTCAAATGGTTGTTATCAAGATATTACACCAAAATCGGCAAATTGGGATTTTGTTGGATTTAAAGCTTATGAGCTGGAGCCTTCTCAAACTTTAAATTTAACAGAAGTCGATAATGAGCTATGTCTGGTAATTTTATCTGGGAAGGCTGATATTGCTGTAGAAGATGAAGAGTTTTATAATCTTGGCGATAGGATGAGTGTCTTTGAAGATAAAAAACCTCATGCGTTATACGTCCCTAATAATCATAAAATAACCATTAAAGCATTAACTAAGCTTGAGCTTGCAATTGCAGCTGCGCCTGGTTTTGGTAATTATCCTGTAAGACATATAAAACCTGAAGAAATGACTAATGAGGAACGGGGGGAAGGAAGTAATACAAGGTCTATTTGTAATATCTTGCCGGAACAAGATGAAGCTGATAGTCTTTTGGTTGTTGAAGTTAAAACTCCTGCAGGTAATTGGTCGAGCTATCCACCTCATAAACACGACTCAGACAACATTCCCGTTGAAACTTATCTTGAGGAAACCTATTATCATCGGATTAACCCATCGCAAGGCTTTGTTTTCCAACGTGTCTATACCGATGATTTGTCTATTGATGAAACTATGGCGGTCGAAGATAAATGTGTTGTATTAGTTCCATCTGGATACCATCCTGTTGGCGTTCCATATGGTTATGATTCTTACTATTTAAATGTAATGGCGGGCCCAAAACGTCAATGGATTTTTAAAAATCACCCCGATCATCAATGGATGTTAGATAAATAATGAAAGCACTTGATGTTATTTGCCTAGGGCGCGCTGCAGTAGATTTATACGGACAACAAATTGGATCTACCCTTGAAGGTATGGGAAGTTTCGCAAAATATCTTGGTGGCTCATCTGCAAATATTGCTTATGGCTCCTCTAAACTTGGGCTAAAGTCTGCAATGATCTGCAGAGTTGGTGATGAGCATATGGGAAGATTTGTGCGGAATGAATTAGCAAGTGTTGGAGTTGATGTTTCGCATGTTGTCACAGATAAAGATCGACTAACAGCTTTAGTTGTCCTAGGGATACAAAATAAAGACACTTTCCCGCTTATTTTTTATCGAAACGATTGCGCAGATATGGCAGTTGATATAAAAGACTTTTCAGCTGAATTCATCGCTAGCAGTACAGCGCTTTTAATTACAGGGACACACTTTTCTTCTGACAATACGTATAAGACAAGTATGAAGGCTATTGAGTACGCTAAAGCAGGAGGCACTCAAGTGATTGTAGACATCGATTATCGGCCTGTTTTATGGGGTTTAACAGGACTGGGTGATGGGGAGTCTCGTTTTATTGCAAGCGCTGATGTAAGTAAGCACATACAAACTATACTGCCTCTTTGTGACGTAATTGTAGGCACCGAAGAGGAAATTCATATTGCCGGTGGAAGTGAAGATACTGTTACTTCTTTAAAGAAAATTCGCAAGCTAAGTGATGCTATTATTGTTTTAAAACTTGGGCCAATAGGGTGCACAATAATTAGTAGCGATATTCCAAATAGCTCAGGTGACTTTGAAGTTATCAAAGGTAATAAAGTAGACATATTAAATGTTCTGGGTGCTGGAGATGCTTTCATGTCTGGATTTTTGCGTGGCTATTTAAGAAATGAAAGTCTTGAAAAAAGTGCCAATTATGCAAATGCATCTGGAGCTCTAGTGGTCTCTAGACATGGATGTGCGCCAGCTATTCCAGGTGAGAAAGAGCTCTTTTATTATCTAGATAATGCGCATAATATTCCAGATCCAAGTCAAGACAAAGAGCTTAATCATCTTCATAGAGTTAGTTCAAGAAGTATTGCTCGATCTGAGATTTTTGGCTTCGCTTTTGATCATCGTAAACAGCTCTATGACCTGGCGATTAATTGTGGAGAGAGCCCTAAGCGTGTAGTTAAGCTAAAAAATTTATTTTTGAATTCTATTGAAGAGACTATTAAGAGAAGTAATATTGATGAGAATAGTGTTGGTGTATTAATCGATGACACTTATGGTGAAGAGGCGCTTCACTCTATTGCTGAAAAGTCATGGTGGATTGGAAGGCCTGTAGAGCTACCAGGTTCTTGTCCTTTAGAGTTTGAGGGAGGAGGATCGATTGGATCGAAACTCCAGTCTTGGCCACTCTCACATGTTGTAAAGTGCCTGATGTTTTATCATATCAATGATCCTATTGAATTGAGGTTAAAGCAAGAATCGAAAATTATAGAGCTCAATTCTGCTTGTATTCAAAGTGGACATCAATTGTTATTAGAGGTCATTCTGCCTGGGGATTTGGAAGAGGACACATCAACCATTCCACAAATACTAAATAGGCTGTATGGTCTTGGTATCAAGCCGGATTGGTGGAAATTGCCGGCACTGAAAGACGAGTCTTGGGAGCAAGTGAGCGATGTGATATTACAAAATGATGCGCTCTGTGAAGGTGTGCTATTATTAGGTCAATCAGCATCTATGGATGCTGTAAAAAGTTCTTTTGAGGATGCCTCAAAACATAAAATTTGCAAAGGTTTTACTGTTGGTAGGACAATTTTTTATGAGCCAGCCAAGCAGTGGATGGAAAAAAAGATAAGTGATCAAGAGTTGATTGATTTAGTGTCCAATAATTACATAGAGCTAATTAAATCTTGGAAAAAATATAGAGAGGAGTAAAGACTATGAAAACAATCAGACTGACAATGTCACAGGCTATCGTTAAATATTTATCAGCCCAATATATAGAGATTGATAATGAAATACAACCATTATTTGCCGGAGTTTTTGCTATTTTTGGACATGGTAATGTTGCTGGAATGGGCCAGGCATTGTCAGAGTGTGAAGATCGACTTCCTACATTTCGTGGCCATAGTGAGCAAGGAATGGTTCATTCAGCCATTGCTTATGCAAAGGCTAATAATAGACAAAGAATGATGGCTTGTACAAGTTCAATTGGACCTGGCGCAACTAATATGATTACATCTGCAGCATTAGCCCACGTAAATAGACTGCCAGTTTTATTGTTACCTGGTGATTATTTTGCAAGCCGAACTCCAGATCCTGTCCTTCAACAGCTAGAAGATTTCTCAGATCCTACAGTCAGCGTTAATGACTGCTTCAGACCAGTTAGTCGTTATTTTGATCGAATTATGAGGCCTGAACAAATAATTAATAGCCTGCCCGTCGCAATTCAAACACTACTAGATCCAGAAAATTGTGGTCCAGTAACTTTATCTTTGCCTCAAGATGTGCAGGCAGAAGCATTCGATTATCCTGAGCAATTCTTTACTCAAAAAACTCACTCAATTCGCCAGATTAAACTTGATGATGCTGAATTAGATCACGCAATAGAAGAACTATTAAAATCAAAAAGACCTTTAATAATTGCAGGTGGAGGGGTTCATTATGCTAAGGCTTGTGAGGACTTACAACAATTTGCCAAACAACATCAAATTCCTGTTGCAGAGACATCTGCTGGAAAAGGTGCCTTGGCTTGGGATCACTCTAGCTATGTTGGCGCTATTGGGGTTACAGGCTCCAATGCAGCAAATAATATGGCAAAACAAGCAGATTTAGTTTTAGCAATTGGCACACGCCTAAATGATTTTAATTCTGGATCCAGAGCGTTATTTTCAAGCGCAACTATAGTGCAGTTAAATGTAGCACGTTTTGATGCAATAAAACATAATGCATTGCCATTATGGGGAGATGCAAAGCTTGGAATTCAACAATTAGATACGAAGTTATCTAATTGGAAAGTGAGCAAAGAATGGGTGGACTTAGCGCATGAAGAAAGCAGTAAATGGAATAACTATTATGATGAAATAACTTCAATAAAGAGCGCATCTAAAACTATGGATTCACTGCCAACTGACGCCCAAGTTTTGGGAGAGTTAAAACGAAATGGCAAAGCTAATGATATAGTTGTTTGTGCTGCAGGAAGCCTTCCTGGAGAGCTTCATAAGCTTTGGAGAACCGAGCAAATTGGTGGCTATCATGCTGAGTATGGATTTTCTTGTATGGGTTATGAAATAGCTGGCGGTCTTGGCGTAAAAATGGCCGAGCCTGAGCGAGAAGTAATTGTTCTTGTAGGAGATGGGTCATATTTGATGCTTAATTCAGAATTAGCAACAAGCGTAATGTTAGGACAAAAAATAATTGTAGTTGTTTTAGATAATCGAGGTTTCTCTTGTATTAATCGACTGCAAAATGCAACTGGAAACCGATCATTTAATAATTTATTGAAGGATTGTGAAAGTATTGATGACGGCCATCCAAATGTCAATTTTGCTCTTCATGCGCAGTCTTTAGGAGCGAGCTCTGAACATATTGAAAATATTAATGAATTAGCTTCAGCTTTGGAACGTGCCCGTTTATCTTCAAAATCTTATCTAATTAGTCTAGTGACTGATTCTCATAAAATAAGTCCAGAAGGTGGATGTTGGTGGGAGGTTGCCGTTCCTGAGGTTTCGTCAAATAAAAATGGCGATGAAGTCTATAACTCTTATAAGAAAGGGAAAAAACAACAGCCTTATTAAATATGAACAAAGAAGCTTTAAAATCAACTAATAGCCAAGTTTTTTTCAGTGAGTCTGATATAAATTATGATGACCTAAAGAAAGTCTGCTCTCAAAAAACCCTAAAAAAGGACTACCCATTATCTGAATCAGTTATAAATAATGTGGTCGTTTATGATGCAAAAAACTTTACTTCATTTATTGGAAATAAAGAAAAAGAAAAAGAACTAAAATCTGAGTTGTTTCATTCCTTAGAAAGTGGTCCAGGAGTTTTTGTAATTCGCAATCTTTATGAACACGAAGTTTTAGATCAGAGTAATAGGATTTTTGAGAAAATTACTCAAAAAGAGATTGGAACTAGCAATGATCATTTCGCTTCTGGAACAAATACAAGAATATGGAATAGTTTTCAAAAAGTTGCTTTGGAGGATCCTGATGCTTTTATTAGTTACTATTCAAATGATATTTTAAAGTTAGTTGCAGAGTCCTGGTGTGGGCCAAATTCTCAAATGACTGCGCAAGTTAATATTGTAAGGCCTGGCGGTGAAATGCAAAAACCACATCGTGATTATCATTTAGGGTTCCAAGAAAATAAAGTTGTAGAGCTGTTTCCTATTTCAGCTCACCGCCTTTCAAACTACTTAACTCTGCAAGGTGGGGTCGCACACACTGACATGGCTTTAGAAACTGGGCCCACGATTGTTTTGCCTTATTCTCACCAGTACGACTTGGGTTACCTTGCCTGGAGAGATAATGCTTGTACTGAATTTTTTAATAAAAACGCAGTTCAAAATAAAATGAATAAAGGCGATGGTATTTTTTTTAATCCTGCTTTATTGCACGGAGCTGGTCCCAACACTACAAATGACTTTCATAGAATCGGCAACCTTTTACAAATATCATCTCCTTTTGGTAAGACTATGGAGAGTATAAATTACATTAAAATTATTAATCGTATTTACCCACTGCTACTGGAACATTCAATTAAAAAAACTCTTTCAGCAAAACTAATTGAGAATGTCCTTATTTGCGCCACAGATGGTTATGCATTTCCTACAAACCTTGACTATGATCAAAATTCAAATTCTAAGTTGCAGGGCATGAGCATGTTTGAACTTACTAAGCAATCACTTCTAGATTTAGTTAGTCTAGAGGACTTTAGTTTAAAGCTTTTGGAACTTCAGCAATCTAGACTTGCTGATTAAATAATATTAACAATAATTTGGAGAAGTAAGATGAGTGTAAAAATTGGTGTTAGTCCAATTTCATGGACTAATGATGATATGCCTGAACTGGGCAAAGATACTACAGTAGAGCATTGCTTGACAGAGGGAAAACAAGCCGGTTATCGTGGATTTGAATTAGGAGGTAAGTGGCCTAAGGATTCTGAAATACTAAGGCCATTATTTGATAAATATAGTATGGACGTAGTTTCTAGTTGGTTTTGTGGGGGCTTATTAGCAGAAAGTCTTGAAGATGAGATAGAAAGAATAACACCACATATGAATCTTCTTAAAGATATGGGGACGGAAGTAATTGTTTATTGTGAAATGGATTCTTGTGTTCATGGAGATATTAGTTCGCCACTCTCAAAACGCCCTATCCTTGATGATGGACAATGGGAAGAGTGGACTGAAAAATTGAGTCAGCTAGCTAAATACACTTTGTCGAATGGAATGAAGCTTGCTTATCATCATCATATGGGAACAGTAGTACAAATCGAAGAAGAAATAGATAAGTTAATGGCTATGACCACTAATGATCTTGGCTTAGTATTTGATACTGGTCATTTAATTTATGCTGGCGCTGACCCGTTAGAAGTTTATAAAAAATATAGTGATAGAGTTATGCATATTCACTGTAAAGATGTTCGAGGTGAAATATTAAATCACTCACTAGAGACTGATTCAAGTTTTTTAAACTCAGTTTTGAGTGGAGTTTATACAGTTCCTGGGGACGGCGATTTTAATTTTTCTGGGCTATTTAAAATGGTGGGAGAAGCCAACTTCAGTGGCTGGATAGTTGTAGAGGCTGAGCAAGATCCGGCTAAAGCCCACCCATTAACCTATGTGACAATGGGGTATAAAAATATTAAAAGTTACTGTGAAAAATATGGAATTCAAATAGAGGAAAGAGAATGAAAACTATTGGTGTAGGGGTTATTGGAACTGCTTTTATGGGCAAAGCCCATTCTATTGCTTATGCAGCAGCTGGGAGTGTTTTTGGCGATGGCTTAAGACCTAGTTTGGAGATGATTTGTGATTACAACTCTGAAAGGGCTGAAGTGATGCGAACTGAAATGGGATTCTCTCGTTGCACCTCCGTTTGGATGGATGTGGTCAATGATCCTAAGGTTCAGTTGATTTCTGTCTGTGTTCCCAATTCGCTTCATAAAGAAATTTCAGTAGCTGCTCTCAAACTTGGTAAGCATGTTTGGTGTGAAAAACCTATGTCAACTAATTTAGCAGACTCTGAAGCTATGCTCGCAGCAGCTCAAGCTAGTAATGCACAAACTATCTTAGGCTACAACTATACTCAAAATCCTGCTGTTCAAAGTGCTAGAGAGCTTATTGAAGAAGGCGCTATAGGACGAGTAATTGGGTTTCATGGGATTTATGATGTTGATAATGAAGCTGACCCAGATAGGCCTCATTCATGGCGTATGAATCGTGAAGCTTCTGGCTCTGGTGCAAATGCTGATGTTATGTGTCATTTGGTTAGTATGGCTCACTATATGACGGGTAGTTCAATAACTCGCCTAGTGGGTGATTATGATACAGTCCATAAAGAGCGCTCGGATCCAGAGAATCCAGGACAAACATTGCCAGTTGATAATGATGATGTGTGCACTGCATTGGCACACTTTGAGAGTGGAATCAAGGGGACATTGCGCGTCAGTCGAGTAGCATGGGGGAGGAAGTGTGGATTAAGTTGGGAAATACATGGCTCTCAAGGCATGATTTGTCACGATCAAGAGCGTTTAAATGAAGTTAAGCTTTATACAAGAAGTGATGACCCAAGGCAGGAAGGCTTTAAGACAATATTGAGTGGCCCAGCGCAACCACCATATGATGCATTTCTTCCCAATGCAGGCCACAGTCTTGGCTTTATCGATGTAAAGGTTTGTGAGCTTAAACATTTACTTGATTCAATTGAAACGGGTCAGCCCGTATGGCCAAACTTTGCTGATGGTTTAAAAATCGAAAAAGTCATGGATGCAATAGACCGATCTGCAATGACTGGAAAGTGGCTGGATGTTTGAAGCAAAATAACTACATTATGCAATATAAAGAAAATCGATTATATGACGCCTTGGTTGTGGGACGAGCTGGCCTTGACCTATACCCTCAACCTGTAGGGAGTAAAACTCGTGATGCAGACTTATTTGCCAGTGATGTGGGCGGATCTGGTGCTAATATTGCTATAGCTATGAAGCGTGCAGGCGCTAAAGTAGGCCTCATCTCAGCTTTATCTGATGATCCTGTAGGCGAGTTTGTTCGTAAGCGTCTTGAGACTGAAGGCATTGAATTGCAGATGATGCAAACCACTTATGGTGATGAGCGGACCAGCTTGGCAATTGCTGAAGTGCGCCAAGAGGATTGCGAAGTAGTAATATATCGCAATAATCCTGCAGATCTTCGCATTGTCTGTAATGATGATACAAAACTTGCAATTACTCAAAGCAGCAATCTGGTGATAACTGGCACCAGCTTAATTGAGGCTGATTCACGAAAACAGACTTTGAAAATGATGGTTCATGCGCAAAAAAATGACTGCAAAGTATGGCTAGATTTAGATTATAGGCCCTGGAATTGGCCTGATCAACAAACTACTCGTCTTGTCTATCAAGAGGCAGCAGAATTTACAAATGTATTAGTTGGGAATGAAGAAGAATTTAAAATTCTACAAGAAGATATTAATATACAGATTTCACAATGTGAAGCAAACAAGCAGTTAATGATCCTAAAGCGAGGTAAAAACGGCTGCAGTCTTTTTTTTGGTAATGATCGGCTAGATGCCGGAATTTATAATTTACCTGCGCTTAAACCATATGGTTCTGGCGATGCATTTTTAGGTAATGTGATAATAAACTATATGTCTTCTGGAGACTGGCAACTAGCTATTGAAGCTGGAAGCGCTGCTGCAGCTTTAGTAGTATCCAAACAAGGCTGTGCGAGTGCTATGCCAAAAATAGAAGAAATTGAGTTGTTACAAAAAAATACAACAATCAAACCAAAAACAATTTGGAGTTAAATATGCATATCCCTCAACATAACAACAAAAATAAGGCAATCGTAGATTGTGATAATGAAGTAGTGCCTCTATGCTATTTCAATATCATTAAGTTGAGTGCTGGAGAATCGTACACTTATCAATTGGCTGATTATGAGTCATGCATTGTTCCCGCTACTGGAAGCATTGATGTGCAGGTTCAGGGCCAAGTGTTCAAAGAGGTTGGGAAGCGACAACATATTTGGGAAGGTGACCCTGAAGGTGTTTATGTCCCTGTTGACTGCGAAGCAACGTTAATTTGCATCAGTAATGAAGTGGAAGTGTTCATTTCTGGAGCAAAGCATAATCAAACTCATGAAGCCTTTGTTATAAGGCAAGAGGATATTGATAAAGTTCAGTATGGTTCTGATGACACTAAGACACATCGCAAAATCAAACATATTCTAGGTAAAGAGCCGGCAGGGAAAGTGGGTAAATTATTGGTTAGCGAACTATTTACAGTAGGAGCAGGAGGCTGGTCAGGATTTCCACCCCATAAACATGAAGTAGACGTGCTTCCTGACGAGAGTCGACACAATGAAGTTTATAATTTTCGTTTTAATCCATCTAATGGCTTTGGTGCACAGTTTTTAACCCCAGATGGGCAGGACTTTGGCCCTGTCTATCATATACGAGATGGCTCAACATTTATCTTTGATAAAGGCTACCATCCTTGTGTAGCCGCGCCTGGATTCGAGATGTATTATTTCACGATTTTGGCTGGAGAAACTCAGCGACCATTACATATGAATTATCAGAAAGATTATGCCTATCAGTTGGAAACTATTCCTGGTATGCAAGATATGCTTAATAAATTTAAATAAAATATGATTACTAATCTTAAAGATATTCTTTTACCAGCTCAAGATAAAAACTATGCTGTGGCTTGCTTCAATGTTTTTGGCTATGAAGATGCTCGTGCGGTTGTTGATTCTGCAGAAGCTCGTAATGCTTCTGTAATTTTATCTATTAATCTTGATATGCGTCAATTTATGACAATGGAAGAGATTGTTGGTATGTTGAGACCCATGGCTGAAAAATCCAATGCACCGGTTTGTTTGCATCTTGACCATACCTATGAGGTTGATGTAGTTAAAGCAGCAATTGATGCTGGATTTACATCCGTAATGTTTGATGGATCTCAATTACCTATCTCCGAAAACATCTCTTCAATACTTGATGTGGTTGACTATGCCCACCCAAAAGGAGTATCAGTAGAGGCTGAAGTAGGGTCGGTTCCTTATGCAAGTGGCCGTGATCATATTAAATCTGCATTAACTGAAGTTGCTGATGCTCTTATGATGGAGCAACAGGGGCAGCCAGATGCGCTTGCAATTTCAATAGGAAATGTACACCGCCTGGAAAGTGGATCTGTAGAAATAAATTTAGAGCGTTTTAATGAACTTGAAAAAGTTCTGAGCTTGCCATTAGTCATTCATGGAACAAGCGGCTTAGAAGATAAAGATATCCAAATGTTGTCTTTGCGCCAAGTTGCTAAATTTAATGTGGGCACTGTTCTACGAAAAAGTTTTGGTAATTCACTGCGCTCGACTCTTGAGTCTGATCCTGCACTTTTTGATAGAATAACTATTATGAAAAAAGTTATTCCAGATTTAAAGGCAACCGCTAGTAAAGTAATCAGTTTACTGGGCCAGTAATAAATTAGTTTATTTTGTTGAACTTAGGGTCAATTTTAAGATAGTTTTATTGCTAGTTGTTTGATAACTTTATGAGTCTCTAGCCAGTCAATACAACCGTCAGTGACTGATACTCCATACTGCATTTCTTCTTTTTTATCTAATATTTTTTGTTTTCCAGAGAATAAATTGCTCTCAAGCATTAAGCCAAAAATTGATTTATTGCCTGCAGCTATTTGGTTGGTTATGTCTTCAATTACTTTGCCTTGATTTCTGTAATCTTGGTTTGAGTTATCATGAGAGCAGTCAATCATAATTCTTGCAGCTAGGCCATTTTCCTTAAGAAGATTTTCGCATTCAATAATATCATCCTTATTATAATTAGGCTTAGCGCCACCCCTAAGAACAATGTGAGATGATTTATTTCCCATAGCCTTAAAAGTTGAAATCTGACCTTCGTCATTAATGCCTAGAAAGCTTTGAGGAGATGAGCATGCTTTAATAGCATTTATTGCCATATTGAGATTCCCATCAGTGCCATTCTTAAAGCCAACTGTCATAGAGAGTCCACTTGACATTTCACGATGAGTTTGAGATTCAGTTGTTCTTGCTCCAATTGCACACCAAGAAATAAGATCACCTAAATATTGAGGAGTGATTGGATTAAGCGCTTCAGTTGCAGAGGGTATGCCTTCATCAGCTAGCCATGCTAAAAATTCTCTTCCTTGACGGAGCCCTTTTTCAACGTCAAGGGAATTGTCCATATCTGGGTCACTAATTAATCCTTTCCAGCCAACCGTTGTTCTTGGTTTTTCAAAATATACCCTCATGACTAAGTAGACTGATTCATTAACCTCCTCTTGAAGTGACTTGAGTTTAAGGGCGTACTCCTTGGCAGCTCCAATGTCATGAATCGAACAAGGGCCAACAATTACCATCAGTCTTTCATCTTTTCCTGAAAAAATGTTGTCCACAGTTTTTCTGCTAGTTAAAATGTTCTCTTTACCTTTGTCACTTACTGGAATAGTTTTCTTTAATTCAATAGGTGAGGTTATGACAGTTTCGCTTTCAATATTTTTATTGTGAATTCTATTGTTCATTTAAATTGGCGTTTATTTATTGTTAAGCAGTGATTTAAGCATAGATCTATATTTTTTTTAAATAGATAGGAAAAATTAGGTTGATTATATTTTTTGAAGTAATTATGAAGACTAATTAAAATAATGAAAAATACACTGAAAAAAGCTGCCTTAATTTTGGTACTCTTTTTAGGAGGGTGCAGTTCAATTACTTTTATTTATAATCAGTTTGATAATCTTTTTCCATGGTACCTGCAAAGCTATGTTGACCTTGATCGTGATCAAAAAAAATACTTAGATGAGCTTTTAACGCCTTTTTTTCAGTGGCATAGAGTCGAAGAGATGCCAAAATATGCGCAAATTATTGGGGACTTAGAGTTAGCTATAAATGATGAGGTCGATATAGAAAACATTGCTCTGATTACGCATAATGTTGAAGAGTCTTGGTTTCGTCTGGAGGATCAAATGATTATGTGGGCAACGCCTCTTGCTAGAGAGTTATCCGATGAGCAAATTACTAAATTTATTCAAGTTTTAAAAACTAAAACTACTCAGAGTGAAAAAAAATTGTTACTGCGTAATGATCAGGTATATCAAAGTGACAGCTACAAAAGCCTTCGTAAGAACTTGAGACGTTTTATGGGCTCCATGACTAAAGATCAGCTTGAACTAGTGAAAATTACAAGTCAAGAAATGAGGAGGGTTGATGCTGAGCGAATTCAGAGTCGAAAAGCATTCAATGAAAAGCTTAGCTTAATCCTTCAAAGAGAACAAGGCTGGGAAGAAAGGCTGAAAAAGATAACTCATAGCGATGACTTGGTTGCTGAGAATTACCAATCGACATATGCCTTCAATACTGATTTAATTCAGCATCTATTAGTGGCAATATTAAATTCTAGAAACGATAAGCAAGACCAAAAGTTACGCACACAACTTGCAAGGTATAAGGCCGATATTAACAGTCTAGCTAACTAACTGTATATAGCTATTACCAGCGCCTTCTCATTCGGCCTTTGAAGATGGCAGATCCCCAGCTGAGGACAATACCTATTAGAGCTGCACTTAATAGCCATATGAATGGCAAGCTTGCATCTGAGCCAAAAATGATTGCTCTATAGGCTGCGCCGATAGCATCAAAAGGCACGGCTGTTCCAATGCGTTCAAGCCAATCAGGAGCAGCACTTACAGGTGCAACCGATCCACTAAGTGCAGATTGATACTGAACTAAAGGTAGGATAATTAGTAAGGCTGAAAGTCCAATAATTTCGAAGACACCAAGAAATAACCACGTTAAACAAACACAAACAAGCCATACACTTAGCCATGTCATTAAAAATACTTCCCATTGAAGTGTTGTTAATGTAACAACTGTTGCTAAAGCAAAGCTGGCAAATCCCATGGTCATAACTGGCACAATAGTTCGAACATAAGCTCGATTAAGAAAAGCCATTTGACGGGTTCCAAGAAATAAAAGAATTGCTCCCACCATTGAAGCCATCCAAGTTGTAAAACTCATTACAAAAGGCGCAGGGAGTGAGGCCAAACTTTTTGCTTTAAACATTGTTTCTACATTTGTAGTTACCATCATGCCTACATTGGATCCTTGATTATTTAACTTTGAAGCACGAAGATTTGAAACAAAAGTTGACAGCGCCATTTGGAGCATTGATGGGAGTTGGCTGGCTATTTGCGTTTCAGACATCGTTAAATGCTGAGAGTTTAATACTCCGATTGATAGGTTTTTATGGCTAAGAGCAAGCTGAGAAAAATTTTCAGGAAAAGTAATCACTGAAGACACTTGGCCTTTTAAAAGGGCATCTCTTGCAGTCTCAGAATTTTTAAGAAGAGTCACTCTAAAAGGAAGGCTTTTGGAGATTCCTTTAATGGCTTGAGTTGAGATCAATGGGAGTGAGGGGCCAAGATCCTCATTAACAATTCCTAGCTCAAAGGACGATAAAATTCGAGCTGGATCTGAGGGCGCTGTCAGATTAAATATTGAAAAAATCAGCATGATTACAGTTGGCACAATAATTGCTGGTTTGAATAATTCGCTTCTACGAAAATCGGAAATTGAGGATGGCATTAGACTTAATTAAAAATGAAGTTTACGATACACAAATACATCTAATTAGTCAAACTGGGATGGTTGTCAGCAAGTATCATTTCGGCTGCTTTTTCTGCAATCATCATGGTTGGTGCGTTAGTATTTCCTGAGACAAGCTCAGGCATAATTGAAGCATCAACAACTCTCAAACCACTAATGCCATGAACTTTAAGCCGGTCATCGACCACGCTACTTTTATCATTACCCATCTTGCAGGTTCCAACTGGATGGTAAATACTTTGACTATTATTTTTTGCAGCCTCAAGCAAATCTTCGTCAGATACAAAAGAGCTCCCAGGAATGAATTCATCAAGAATATGTTTTTTTAAGGAGTCAGCTTCTGCAATTTTTCTAGCCACCTTTATTGAGTCAATTGCTATTTTTTGATCGCTCTTTGTAGACAGATAATTTGGAATAATTTTAGGGAGGTCTTTAGGGTTTGCAGTGGTGATAGTAACTTCGCCCCTGCTCTGAGGCCTAAGGTTGCATATAGACATTGTAAATGCAGAAAAAGGGTGTACGCCATCTCCTGGTTTATCTGCACTTAATGGCTGCATATGAAATTGTATATTTGGTCTTGATCCATCTAAGGATGTATTAGTAAATATGTAAACTTGGCTTGCACTGAGCGTTAATGGCCCTGTTCTAAAAAGCGCATATTGAAGTCCGATTAAAGCTTTTTTCCACCAGGTATTTAGTTCATCATTTAAGGTTCTAGTATTCGTTTTAAAAACCATCCTTACTTGCAAATGATCTTGAAGATTTTTACCCACTGCAGGGTTATTATGAATAACCTTAACTCCAAGCTTAGCTAGGTGTTTTTCATCCCCAATTCCTGACAGCTGTAATATCTGAGGTGAGCTAATTGCGCCGGCAGATAAAATCACTTCATTGTTTGCATAAATAGTCTTATCTGGCTGGCCAATCGTTTGAATGCAGTCAACTCCTATTACCTTTTTATCCAAGAAGACAAGTTTGCTAACCTGAGTATTTGTGATAATTGTTAAATTTTTTCTACTTCTAATTTTTTTATTCAGAAACGACCTATATGAGCTTCTTCGAAAGCCCTTAAATGAGGTTTGCTGAAAATAGCCCACACCTTCTTGCTTTTCTCCATTGCAATCAGGATTGTAAGGTATACCTATTTCTTCAGATGCCTTAATAAAGAGGTCCGCAATTTTTCTTCTAAGCCTTAAGTTGGAGACTTTTAATTCACCATCAGCGCCGTGGTATTCGCTTTCTCCATTTTCTTGGCATTCGAACTTTTTAAAGTATGGAAGTACATCATCATAGCCCCAGCCTTTATTTCCTAAATCTTTCCAGTTGTCATAGTCATGCCTATCACCTCGAATATAGAGCAAGCCATTGAGAGCGCTGGAACCACCAAGCACTTTACCCCTTGGCCAATCGATCCTTCTATTGTTTAAGCCTTTATCTTTTTCGAGTTTATACATCCAATCAAACTTTGGATTATTCATAGTTTTAAAATAACCAACTGGGACATGAAGCCAAATATTATCATCCTTGCGACCAGCTTCTACTAATAAAACACTGTTATTAGGATTGGCTGAAAGTCTGTTAGCTAAGAGACAGCCTGCTGAACCAGCTCCTATAATAATGTAATCGTATTTTTCATTCATTCGTTATCAGTAGTAGGTTAATAAATGTATAGGAAGAATTGATATGAAATGCTGCTAAAGAAATTATATAGATTAATTTACTTCTTTTTTTGATAAATAGATATAAACATATATATCAATTGATGTATACTCAAATACGATTTAATGCTTTAAGTATGTTTAAGCTTATTGCCAATCGAAGTAGTTTTTTTATTTAGATAATTAGGAGATTTTATGTTTAGAAATAAAGTTGTTCTTTTGACATCCGTAGCTTTGCTTACTGCAAGTTCAAGCGCTATGGCGGTCAATTTAAAAATACAATCTGTACTAAACTCTACCGGTAGTGAAGTGGGTTATGTAAGAGATTTTGCAGAAGATGTTGCTGCATTGACTAATGGTAGGGTAACTATGGAGATTCTTCCAGGTGGCTCTGTTGTTCCTAACGCTGATATTATTGACGCTGTGGACGCAGGCTTGCTTGATGGAGGATTTGCATGGACCCATTACTGGTCTGGTAAGCATCCAGCAGCTATGCTGTTTGGTTCACCAATTGCTGGTGCTGGTGTTGGTATTGATAACATCGCATGGCTTTCTTGGTTCCATGCCGCTGGTGGTAAAGAGCTTTATGAGCAACTATGGAAGGAAATGGACGTTAACGTTCATGGTTTAATGTTGCAACCAGTTGGCCCTGAGGCGCTTGGTTGGTTTAAAGAGCCAATTAATAGTATGGATGATTTCCGTAAACTTAGATTCCGCGCACCTCCAGGAATCCCAGGTCAAACCTACATTGATATTGGTGTAGCAGCTGTAGCTATGGGTGGTGGTGATATTCTACCTGCACTTGAAAAAGGCGTTATTGACGCAGCAGAGTGGTGTTGCCCAGAGCCTGATAGAGACTTTGGTTTCCAAAAAGTTCTTAAGTACTACTACTTACAAGGACTTCACCAGAATGTTGTGAATGCAGATATGTATATCAATGGTGATAAGTGGGATGCAATCTCTAAAGCTGATCAAAGAGCAATAGAAGTTGCGGCTCGTGCATCAAGAATTGACTCTATGTCTCACCGTATCTACCAGAACGGTATTGCTTTGGATGACTTGTTAACTAACTGGGGCGTTCAGTTAATGGATACTCCAGATGACTACTTCGTTGAGTACATGGCTGCTGCGAATGCAACACTTAAAAAGAACTCTGAAGAAAACGCGTTCTTTGCAGAAGTCTGGCAGTCACAAAAAGACTTCGCTAAGATTGCCGTGCCTTTCTGGTCAGGAGCTCAAATGTCTAATGCTAAGTTAGGTATGGCGTTTGCTGAAACTTTGAAATAAAGATCCATCGTTAGACTTGTAAGCTAAGTTGCCAACAGTTTACTGTTGGCAACTTTTTTTTGAAAGTAAGACGGCTTAGCTGGCCTAGGTTATCCTTTTTCCTAAGGCCAGCAAATGCCTTAATTAACTTTTTTATTTTTTAAACTCTTTGGTTTGGTTACAATAGTTTAAAGATTTTTTTTCATAAACTTATTAGGTACACATTATGTCGGAAGAGGAAGATATTGGACAATTAGATATTACTGATGAAATGATTGCTGAAGGTAGATCATATACCGGTGTTATGCCTGATGATATGCCAAAATTTATGGCAAAAATAATCCTTGGTATTGATCTTTTTAGTCTCAGAGTTGGTCAGTTAGCATGTTGGCTCACGGTTCCTGTTTTTGTCGCCATGTTTATTGAGGTTGTTGGTAGGCACTTTTTCGCTTCTCCCACGTTTTGGGCATACGATATCAGCAGAATGTTTGCGGGTTCTATGTTTATGCTTGGTGCTGGTTATGCACTCTCAAAAGGTGTTCATATTCGAGCAGACTTTATGTATCGAAATTGGTCTGTTAGGACCCAAGCTACGATAGACTTAACTTTATATCTATTATTTTATTTTCCTGGATTGATCGGCGCTTCATGGGCATGTTACAAATATGCTTACAAGTCTTGGTCGATAATGGAAAGGGGTATGGATACCTCATGGATGCCTTACTTGTATCCAATCAAGAGTGTTTTATTTATAGGACTTGTTCTCCTTATAATTCAAGGAGTTTCCGAGACGCTCAAATGCGTGTACGCAGTAAAAAATAGGAGATGGCCATGACTCCAGAAGTGCTAGGCATATTATTAATTCTAACTATGCTATTTGCGATTTTTATTGGCTTTCCAATTTCATTTACCCTAATTTTCTTAGGTGTCTTCTTCGGCTATTTGGGTTTTGGAGACCTTGTCTTTTACTTAATGACCTTTCAGTTTTCTGGGAGTATGCTCGAGCAGACCCTTGCGGCAATCCCACTATTTACCTTTATGGGAATTCTCATGGAGAAAGCCAACTTGATGGAAAGATTATTTTCATCAGTCCAAATGGCTCTCGCTAGAACTAAAGGCTCTTTATTTGTAGCCGTTCTTTTTGTTTCAGTAATCTTTGGAGCTGCAACCGGAATTGTAGGTGCATCGGTCACGATTTTAGGAATTATGTCAGCTAAAACAATGAATAGAGCTGGCTATGATGTTCAGTTGGCGGCAGGTACAATTACTGCTGGCGGTACTTTAGGTATTTTGATACCACCAAGTATTATGTTAGTTGTTATGGGGCCAATTCTAAATGTGCCTGTAACTGATTTATTTGCTGCTGCGATTATGCCTGGTTTAATGTTAGCAGCTCTATATACAGGCTATACACTTATTAGATGCCACTTAAATCCATCACTGGGTCCTGTAGTTCCTGAAGACTTAATTCCTGACTCTATGAGAGAGGTGTGGATTGAGTTTTTTAAAGGCCTTGTCCCGCCTGTTCTCTTGGTAGGATCATCACTTGGAAGTATATTAGGTGGACTCGCAACGCCAACAGAAGGTGCGGCAATGGGGGCGGTTGGCTCAATATTTTTAACACTTGCGTATGGAAAATTAAATTTTAAAGTTTTTCAAGAGGCTTTGCTAAAGACTCTTGAGATTACTACGTTAATTATGGTTTTAGTTTGCGCTTCAAACTTCTTTGGTTCAGTTTTTTCTAGATTAGGAACGCCAACGATGATTACTGAAGCGTTGATGCTGCTCGATCTTCCTCCAACAGTTATATTGCTGATTGTTATGGCTTTAATCTTTGTATTAGCCTGGCCATTAGAGTGGGTGCCAATTGTGCTAATTATTATTCCAATCGTTTTACCTCTTATTGAACAATTAGGGTTTAACTTAACTTGGTTTGGAATACTTGTTGCTGTTAATCTGCAAACTGCTTGGCTTTCGCCGCCTGTTGCATTGTCTGCCTACTTTCTCAAAGGGGTAGCCCCAGAATGGGATTTAGCAGATATCTATAAAGGTATGATGCAATTTATGGCTATTCAAGTTGTTGGTTTAGCGTTAATTATTATCTTCCCACAAATTGTTCTATGGCTACCAACTTACCTATATGGGTAAATAAAGCTTGATAAATTTGAATGAATTTTAGATACGTCTAAATCTTAGTTATAGAAAAGATTTTTGTATTGTCTAGCTCTTAGAACGTGTCACCAAAAGTACTATTTTGGGTATTGACGTAGTCGATATCACTCGTATGAACAAATGATGTTCTTAGCTCAATAGTCTCATTATGGTAAGTTTGACCGATACGCTCTATACGAAGAATGGGCGAATCCAACTCAACCTTGAGAAGAGATGATATTGTTTTGTCTGCAGCAATTGCTTTTAGCTTCTCTGAGCAGTTTGTTATAAATATGTTGAATTTATTTTGATATAGGTTATATATTGTATTAGTTCGATTTGTAAAAATCTCTTCAGTTAGCATTGGAAATTTAGCTTGAGAGATGACTATTCTATCAATGATATAATTTTTTTTGTTAATGCCTAGCTTATTATATATTTGATAAACATTACTCCCAGGAGGGATTTTTAATGTTTTTGCTTCGTATTTAGTGGCTTTTTTTGTCTCAAAAGATATGAACTCTACCTCTGGGTATGTTACGTCCTCAGTTCCGTTTAATGCAAAATGAAAATACGCAAAATGGAAAGTACTTTTATCGTGCTGAAAGACAAAAGTTCCTAAACCCTGTTTACGAATAAGAAAACCTTCTTTTTCTAATGCACCTACTGCTTTTCGAATTGTTCCAATTGAGACATTGAAGAGTTCAACAAGTGTTTTTTCATTAGGAATTAATTGACCTGGCCTAAGCTCATCACGATACAGACAATTAAATAGCTCATTCCTAATTTGAAGCCACATAGGGGTTTTGCTATCTCTGTCTATATTGAATGTAAGGTCAGTAATACTCATAGGCTATTTAGTTAAATTGTTTAAAAATGAGGTTTGAGGATGACCTTTGATGAGGCCATTGTACCATTATGAAGGCTCTTGAAAGCTAAATCAGTTTCAGAGAGTGGCATCTCCTCTATCCACGATAAATCTCCAAAATCACCCTTTTCAATTGACTTTAAGGCCGATTTAAAGTCTTCCATATTGTATGTATAACAACCAACCAGCTTTACTTCTTGCAGAGTAATTTTTCGAATATCAATATTAGTGCTCCAGCTTAGAAGGCCTACATTAACTACAGTTCCGCCTGCCTTAACGGATGCAATCGAAAGAGCGTTTGTTTTCTCACTTCCAACGCAGTCAATTACAACATCAAATGCACTGTCTTGGACTGACTCTACTAATGGGTTTGCGGCAATGACGCCAACATGCTCTTTAACACAAGGATGCCTAGCAATATTTGTTTCAAGCACCTTCATTTTAACGCCATGAGATTTAAGTAAAAGAGCAGTTAAAAGTCCAATAGCGCCGGCGCCAATAACCAGAACATTGCAATCGCTTATAGGCTTGAATGAATTTTCTATGGCAAGATTGACCGCATGAACAACCGTTGCTGCAGGCTCTGTTAAGGCTACATGATTTGAATTCATCGAATTAGGGGCGTGAACAATGCATTGATTTGGTATGGTCATATATTGAGCAAAAGCACCCTGCCTGCTCATTCCAATCATATCCCTATCACTACATAGGTTGTCTCTTCCTTGAAGGCAATACTCACATTTTCCGCAAGTAATTAAAGGGTTCCCTGTTACTTTTTGGCCTTTGTGGACGCCTTCAACAATTTCCCCGCAAAACTCATGTCCCAGTATTAATCCAGGATTTCTCCTTGGGTCTTTACCATGATAGGCGTGCATATCAGACCCACAAATCCCGACTGACTCAATACGCAATAAAACATCATCATCACGATCAATTTGTGTGGGCTTGTAATCAGTATAAAAAGTCATCTCGTTCGGCGCTGTGTAAACTACCGCTTCCATTTTATTAATCATGCTGCTGAAAATCCTCCATCTAAAAATATTGTTTGGCCAGTGACATATGAATTTGCATCACTGCATAAGAAAACACTAATGCCAAAAATGTCCTTTTCTTCTCCATTTCGCTCCATCATTGTTTTAGCCGCTAAATTTTTTAACTTTTCAGGATCTTGGAATAATGATTCAGTTAGATTTGTTCTAAAAAACCCAGGAGCAATTGCATTTACTAATACTCCATTTTTTGAATAAGCCTGCGCTAAAGCGCGTGTAAGCTGCATGATGCCACCTTTACTTGCTCCATACGGGATACTATTATCAAAGGCCCTAAGCGATTGAAGGGATGCAATATTTATAATGCGTCCCCAGTTATTTTTGGCCATTGATTCAGCAACGAGTTGGCTTAAGTGGAAAGGGGCAGTTAAATTAATGTCGATCGTTTTCTGCCACTCTTCGAGCGTCAACTCTTCAGCTGATGTTCTAAGATTTATCCCAGCAGCGTTTACTAAAATATCTATTCTTCCAGACTTTTTAGAGACCTCAGATACCATATTTTCAAGGTCAACAGTTGATGTGACATCTGCTTGGATGAATGCCCCTTTAGAGCCTTGATTGTTTATTTCTTGAAGGGTCTCGTCTGCATTGCTGCGACTACTTGCAATCCAAACAAATGCGCCTGCACGGGCAAGCGCAAGCGCCATCATTCTTCCCACTCCACTTGTACCACCCGTTATTAGTGCTACTTTATTTTCCAGTGAGAAATCTGATAGGTTCATGAAGCTATTCTAATACAGGTGCGCCCAGGTCAAACGTTTCTTCAGGAAAGTATTTGCTAAGCCTGACGTCTGATGCCCTTGCATGACCCTCCATTCCTTCTAATCTTGAAATTCTAGAAGAGGCTTGTGCAATTTGACGAGTGGATTCTCTATCCATACGCTGCCAAGTAAGAACTTTTAAGAATTTATGTGCAGAAAGACCTCCAGAGTAACGACCGGCCGCTTTTGTAGGAAGTATATGGTTAGGGCCAGAAACCTTATCTCCAAAAGTAACTGTCGTCTCTTCACCTAAAAATAGAGATCCATAGCAGGTTAGGTTTTCTAACCACCAGTCAAGGTCTTCGCACTGAACTTCAAGATGCTCTGATGCATACTCATCAGATATTTTCACAACTTCTTCACGCGATTCACATAATATAACTTCACCATAGTCTCTCCAGGCGCAGAAAGCTGCATCTTTAGCGGTAGGCGGAAGTTTTTCAATATACACTGGTACCAACTCCATTACTTTTTCAGCTAATTCTTTAGATGTTGTAAATAGCCAGCCTGGTGACTCATGTCCATGCTCCATTTGACCAACAAGGTCAATAGCAACAACATCGGCATCTGCATGCTCGTCAGCAATCACGGCAACTTCAGATGGTCCAGCAAACACATCAATACCAACTTGTCCAAAGAGAGTTCTTTTTGCCTCTGCTACAAATTTATTTCCAGGGCCAACAATAATGTCAGCTTTTTTTCCAGTAAATAATCCATAAGCCATACTTGCTATTGCTTGAACTCCGCCTAAAGTCATAACGTGGTCAGCTCCAGCAGTTTTCATTGCATACAGAACATATGGATGGATACTTTTGCCCTTGTAAGGCGTTGAACATGCAATGATGCAAGGCACTCCAGCAGCTTTAGCCGTTGCAATACTCATATATGCAGAAGCAATATGAGCGTAGCGACCGGTTGGCACGTAACATCCAGCAACATTTACTGGAAGAAGCTTTTGTCCCGCCTCAACGCCATTATTTTTTGTATGAAACTCTTCTATAGAGTCACGCTGAGCTTTTGCAAACTCATAAACTTGCTGACATGCAAAATCTATATCGTCTTTCACATTTTGAGGAACGTCAGAGACAATGTTGTCAATCTCAGAAGCAGAAAGCAAAATTTCACCAGACCATCCATCCAGTTTTTCTGCGTAGTTCCTAACTGCTTGTTCACCATCTTTATCAATATTGGCAAGCATGTCATGAACCACTTTTTGTGCTTCTAGAGCATTTGATGCTGCTGATTTATCAGCTTTTTTTAAGTAAATCATATTCTTTTATTTTATAATTAGTTAAGCGCTTTCATATAAACGCGTCAATACAAATTCTTGGTGCCCTAATATTTCTGCAGCAGTCATTCTTCCATTTGAAGTGTGAATAAGGCTCTCTAGAAGCATGTCACCGGCCTGATCGATGTTAATATCACGCTTCAATAAACCTGTTACATCAACATCTACGTGCTCTGACATAGTTCTAACGGTTCTAGGATTTGCACAAACCTTGATAACAGGGAGGATTGGATTACCAATAATGTTTCCTTGTCCAGTAGGGAATAGATGAGCCACATACCCTGAAGCTGCGCACAATGTAACCATTTCTGCGGCTGCAGAAGAAGAGTCCATAAACCATAGGCCTTTGCTAGTAGGCATTTCTGCTTTATCTAAAACGCCATCAACGACACATTTCTTTCCAATCTTTTGAATGTTACCTAATGCCTTTTCTTCGATCGTAGTTAAGCCGCCTTCAATATTACCTTTGGTCGGCTGTGAATCAGATAAGTCATCCGTCTTAAAGCGTTCTATCATGTCCTGGTAGCGATTAAACATAAACATAAATTTTTCAGCAACAGCATCATTGGCACACCTGGCTTTAACTAGATGTTCTCCACCTGTAATTTCAGATGTTTCACCAAAAAGTAAAGTGCTGTCCATCTCATATAATTTATCAAATGCATTTCCTACGGTTGGGTTTGATCCGAAGCCAGAAGTAGTGTCTGATTCTCCGCATTTAGTTGATACCCATATTTCACTAAGATCACATGGCTCTCTTTGAAGCCCTGTAGCGTAATGAACCATATCGTAAGCTGCTTTAGAGGCATCAGCAATAGTTTGTATGTCACCTTTTTTCTCAATAGAAAAGCCCAGAACTGGCTTACCAGTTAAGGCAATTCCATCAACGATTTTTTGCGTCCAGTCCGGCTCAATTCCAATAACCACTACTGCGGCAACATTTGGATTTGCTCCTGTGCCAATCATTGTTCTAAAGTGCAGATCTAGATCTTCACCAAACTGAAGCCTACCGTAAGGATGAGGAAGTGCTATGGTGCCTTTAATATTATTAGCAACTGCTTCACAGGCAGCATTTGAAATATCATCAACAGGTAAGATAATGACATGGTTACGAATTCCCACTCTATTATTATCGCGTCGATATCCGTAGATTTTTTGATTTAAATTTATCATTACCACCTCTTAGTTTTTACGTTATGAACATGTAGATGATCGCCTACTGCAATCTTTGCAATTGTTCGACCAATATCTACACCATACTTGATGACAGTGTCATCTTCATTTAAATCTTTAATAGCTAATTTGTGACCAATAGGAATGTCTTGGTTAATTTTGATATCTATCAATACATCCTGATCCATTATCCAGCCACTTAGAGTATCGTTTGCTTTTAATCCTTCAACTGTAACAACACCAACGGAATCGTCTTCGTCATGAACAATAAATTGAATCATGCCTGCTCCTTATATATATGAAAAAAACTATAATTAAATTTTTTGATTTAAAAATTTAATGACAAATATATTATATCATATATATGAATTTCGTCTTTATAAATTGATTAAAAATAGTTGTCATTCAATATAAAACTATATATACAATAAAAGATTCATCCAAGTAGAAATAAACAATAGTAAAGAAGTATTTTGTTTTAGAAAGAATAAAAATGAAAAAAATTATCTTATTTGTAATTATTAATTGCCTATCTTTTCCTGTTTTATCTGCAATTGGTGATCTTTACTACTGTGAAATGATTCAAGCAGTTGAGTTGAAAGAAGAGCGCCTTATTAAATACATTCCTCAGAAATTCAAATTTAGAATTACTGAAAATAATTCTATTCAATTTGGGGCGGATGAAAACTATTTTAAAGGTCTTGACTTAAGCATCTCAGATTTTTCAAGTAATGGTGAGCAGTTTTATGGTGAAAGTTTCGAGTACTCGTATGGAAGCTTTTACTTTGCCGATGTTATAAGGTGGCCATCAGAAGGAATTGATGAGTTAACTGCTACAGCGGTAAGCGCTCAATGCTCTATTGTAGATGACTATACAATTTAAATAGGCAATGTAAATATAATTATGATTTCAAGAGCAGTTAAAACAAATCGATTGATCCGCTTGTTTGGACTGACTAAGGTGCCAATGATTTGGTATTGTCGCCCCAAGGTTATTGAGCATACGGACGAAAAGATTGAAATTAGAATTCCCCTTAAGAGAAGAACAAAGAACCACTTAGGTAGTATGTATTTTGGAGTTTTAGCGGTCGGTGCTGATATTACTGGTGGTTTTTTAGCGATGGATCCAATCCAAGAAAGTGGCCGAAACATAGCTTTAATATTTAAAGATTTTAAGGCTGATTTTTTAAAGCGATCTGAGGGCGATGTTCACTTTATATGCAGAGATGGAATGGCAATTAAGGAGTTAGTAAAAATTGCAGCAAGCTCTGGAGAGAGGCATAATTACAAATTGAATATTGAAGCCACAGTCCCTTCATTGTCATCTGATGTTGTAGCTAGGTTTGAGCTTACAATTTCATTAAAAGATAAAACATAAAAATAATGACCTAAAAATGTTTCATTATGTGGAACATTTACGCAATGCTAGAATAATTTTTATGCGATAATTCAATTTTTGCTTGCTGCAGCAAAAATCATTACCAAAACTGGAATAAATAAAATGATTCTAAAGGACCTATCACCATCAGAGTTGATTGAAAAATCACTATCTCTTAAAGAAGGAAAACTAACAGATACTGGGGCCTTATTAATTACAACAGGCAAGCGCTCTGGCAGAAGCCCAAATGACCGCTTTATTGTTGAAGAGTCTTCAACTGCCCATTCAGTAGATTGGGGCGATGTTAATAGGCCTTTCTCTGAGGAAAAATTTAATATCCTGTGGGATAGAGTGAGTGATCACTTATCTCAAAAAGATCATTTTCTGTCCCATCTTCATGTTGGCGCTCATGAAACGCACTACCTTCCAGTTGAAGTAAATACTGAAACTGCTTGGCAAGGTTTATTTGCTAGAAATATGTTTATTAAGCCCAAAACATATAATCCTAAAGATAAGCCAGTTTGGACGATTTTAAATGTTGCATCTTTTGAGTGCAATCCTGAGCGTGATGGGACCAACTCAGATGGAGTTGTTATCATTAACTTTGCACAAAGGAAAGTTTTATTAGCTGGCATGCGTTATGCAGGTGAAATGAAGAAAGCAATGTTTTCAGTTCAAAACTTTTTGTTGCCTGAAAAAGATGTTTTACCGATGCACTGCTCTGCTAATGTTGGGGAAAATGGGGATACAGCATTATTTTTTGGCCTTTCAGGGACTGGCAAGACGACCCTTTCTGCAGATCCTGAGCGCTATCTTATTGGCGATGACGAGCATGGCTGGGCAAAGGGCTCTGTGTTTAATATTGAGGGTGGTTGCTATGCAAAAACAATCAATCTTTCTAAAAAAAATGAACCCATTATTTGGGATGCTATTCGGCATGGGGCAATTGTTGAAAACGTAAAAGTAGATACAAATAAACACGCAGATTATGATGATACTTCCATATCAGAAAATGGTCGATGCTCATACCCATTAGATCACGTAGAAAAGCGTGTTGAGAAAAATTCTGCGGGCGAGCCTAAGGTTGTAATTTTCTTAACCTGTGATGTTTCTGGCGTTCTGCCTCCAGTTTCAATCCTAAGTAAAGAGTCTGCTGCGTACCACTTTTTGTCTGGCTACACGGCTCGCGTAGGCTCAACAGAGCTTGGCGCAGAAGCCGGAATTAACCCTGCGTTCTCTTCATGTTTTGGAGCACCTTTTATGCCTCGAAGTGCAAGTAGCTATGCCAATTTATTAATTAAGCGTCTTGCAGAATTTGACACACAAGTTTACCTGGTCAATACTGGATGGACAGGTGGGTCGGGTGCACCCGGTGGTTCAGGGTCTAGATTTCCTATTCCTGTGACTCGCGCAATAGTTTCTGCTTGTCAAAGCGGCGCTCTACTTGAATCAAAAGTGACTCATCTGGATTACTTAAATCTTGATATTCCTATGTCGATTCCTGGAGTTGATGACGCTTACCTTAATCCTCGTGATACATGGGAAGATAAGTCAAATTATGATAGCGAGTCTATAAAGCTGGCCAATCTATTTTCAGAAAACTTTAATAAGTTTGATGTTGATCAAGCAATTGTTGATGCGGGACCAGTAGCAGTTAGTAAATAAAAAAGTACTGAAAAAGTATTACTGATACTGCAACGATAACAGCCACAATTACAACTGAAGGGGTATTTTTCATAAAGCAAATTATAAGGCCTGTTGCTTCAATATTTCATTTAAGTAATAAAAAATAATATCTCCAAGGCGCGAATTTTGTATATTATTTGATTTCTTATTCTTTATTCAAATGATTAACATCAGTAATGACTTCAAAAGTATTTTCCCGACCCTTTACCCAGCAAGAATCTATTAGTCAAGAGGCAATCGATGCAGCTATTGAGGTTCTTAAGTCCGGACGGCTCCACCGATACAATACAATTGGTGATGAGCTTTCTGAGGCATCATTGCTAGAGCAGGAATACGCAAACTTTCAAGGAAGTCGATACTGCCTTGCTTGCGCATCTGGCGGTTATGCAATGAGTGTCTCTCTTAAGGCTGCTGGACTTAAAGCTGGTGAAAAAGTTTTGACTAATATGTATACCCTTGCGCCTGTACCTGGCTCAATTTCTAATGCAGGTGGTGAACCTATTTTCATAGAGATCAATGAAAACCTTGTTCTTGATTTAGAGGACCTCTCAAGGAAAGCCATATCAAGTAAAGCTCATTTTTTGTTGATATCACATATGCGTGGTCATCTTGTTGATATGAATAAATTGATGCAAATTGTTGAAGATAATAATTTGATATTGATTGAGGATTGCGCACACACAATGGGAGCAAAATGGCAGGATAAAAGGAGTGGCAACTTTGGACTTGCCGGTTGTTTTAGTACTCAAACCTATAAGCACTTGAATTCAGGGGAAGGGGGCTTACTCACTTCGAACGATGCAGAATTTATGGCCCGCGCTATTATTCTTTCAGGGTCTTATATGCTCTATGAGAGACATGGCGCTGCACCTGATAAAGAAGTATTTGCAGATATTCGTCTGCAAACTCCTAACTACTCAGGGCGCATGGATAACCTAAGAGCTGCAATTCTTAGGCCCCAGATAAAGTCTCTTGAAAAAAATATTAAGCGCTGGAATGAGCGCTATCAATTAGTTGAAAAGAAGCTTAGAGAGTTTAAAGGGATTGAACTTCCTGAGCGCTCTATTGAGGAGAGATATGTAGGGAGCTCTATTCAATTTAGAATACCTGGCATTACTAACGCTGATGCTAAAGCTTTTTTAGAAGTAAATAAAAAACTTGGTGTTGAGCTCAAGTGGTTTGGAGGGGATGATCCAAGTGGCTTTACTAGTAACCATAAGAGCTGGAAATATATAGAGCAGCAAAGTCTTGAGGCATCAGATAAAATCCTTTCTAGCCTTTTTGATTTAAGACTTCCGCTTACATTTACACTTGAGGATTGCTCACTTCTTTCAGAAATTATAGGTGAGTGCGCTGAGCCTTTTGTATTAAAGATAAAGTAATATTTATAGATTATAGAATCAAATTTTCTCTAAAGATGAGCCATATTATTACCAGCAATCCATCCAGAAGTCCACGCGCTTTGAAAGTTAAAACCACCTGTGATACCATCAATGTCCATAACTTCTCCTGAAAAATAAAGCCTAGAACAGACTTTGCTCTCCATTGTCTTAAAATTAATCTCCTTGAGGTTTATTCCACCACATTCTACAAACTCTTCTTTAAAGCGACTTTTTCCAAGTACATTGAGTTCACAGTTGAATAAATTTTTCACAATGAGACGGAATTCTTTTTTACTTATTTCTGACCAGTTCTTTTCTTTTGAAATACCACACTTGATTAGAAGTTGCAGCCAGAACCTCTTAGTTAATTCACTCGGGTAAGCTTTGCCTACCGAAGTTTTTGTATTATTATTTTTAATAGTCTTTAGTAACTTTTCAGCATCATCCTGGCGTTCAATACCGAGCCAATTAATAGTTATTATTGCTTTATAGTTAGTGTGCATCATTTCACGGGCAGCCCACGCTGATAGCTTTAGCAGTGCAGGACCGCTTAAACCCCAGTGAGTAATTAAAAGTGGTCCTTTTTGTTCAAAAGGTTTTGCGCCATCAATCTTAAGAGTCAAAGCGGCCTGGGAGAAAGAAGTGCCTGACAAGCCTTCTAAGATTTCATCTTCAATTTTAAAGGTAAAAAGTGAAGGCGCGATTTCTGTGATTGAATGGCCAAGATTCTTAGCTAGGTGGTAACCTCCAAGCATACTTCCAGTTGCAATTAATACAGAATCTGCAATGAATGACTCATCGTCGTTGATGAATAAAGATATTTTGCCATCCCCTAGTTTTTTTAGACTTTTAACATTCATCTTATTTAATAATTTAATTTCATGCTTACTAGCTTCTTGCATAAAGCAATCAATAATGGTTTCTGAGTTATCAGTAACTGGAAACATACGACCATCATCCTCATGTTTAAGATCAACACCTCTTTCTTCAAACCATTTAACTGTATCAGTAGCTTGAAATTTTTGAAAAGGAGAGAGAAGCTCTTTCTGGCCTCGAGGATAGTTTAAGCAAAATGCATTAACTTCAAATATGTTGTGAGTGACATTACAGCGCCCTCCTCCAGAAATTCGCACTTTCTTTAAAAATTTTGTTGAGGCTTCAAATACTCGGATATCCACATCAATTTTTTTTGCTTTTGCGACTTCAGCACAGCGAAGAGAGGCAAAAATTCCACTTGCTCCACCTCCAATGATTGCAATGCTTTGTTTTTTGGAGGTTTTCATCAGTGTTGCATTAAATCTTAAGAGGTAATATGAATTTATAGTTACATTTTAGACAACATAGAAACTAATTTCATACAGAGATTAAAATGGTGGAGATGGGGGGAATTGAACCCCCGTCCGAAAACTTTCAGTCAAGAAGTCTACATGTTTAGTAAAGGTCTATTGAGTTAACTTTTTACCACCCGACCAACAGGGATGTAGAAAGCGATTTTAGATTAAGTTTTAACCCTATTATCCTAAAATAACAATAGTGGCGAGTCTGTAAGCGACCGTTATCTCAAAAGTACAGACGACTCTCAAGTAACGGTTAGCATTATGCTGCTAAAGCGTAGTTGTTTTCGTTTGCAACTATTATTTAAAGAACGTTTTTACGAGCAATCTTTGTCCTCGACATGCATCCTTGAAATCCAACTCCTCGTCGAAGCCATGTCATCCCCAGATAGCTCTATTATACTCTTGATTAAGTAAAATTAGCTAATTGTGACTCTAGCAAACTTTCTTTTACCCACTTGGTAGATTGACGTTCCTACGATAGGTGTCAAATCTTTGTCACTTATCTTTTCACCATCCATCTTTGCAGCCCCTTGCTTAATCATTCGAAATGCTTCAGATGTTGAAGTTACAAGGTTAGAGTCTTTCAATAAGTTTGCAATCTTAGTTCCCTTTGGAAAAGTGAACTCATCCATGTCATCTGGGATTTGATTTTTTGCAAATCGATCGATAAAGTTTTGCTGCGCTTTTTTGGCTTGATCATTGTCATGAAAGCGCGTAATAATTTCTTCTGCAAGGCGAAATTTGATATTTCTTGGATTTTCACCATTCTCAACTTCTTTCTTCCAAGACTCAATAGTTTCAAGTGATTCAAAACTTAATAGTTCGAGGTATTTCCACATGAGTTCATCTGAAATCGACATAAGCTTACCAAACATGCTGTCAGGCGCCTCATCAATACCGATATAGTTATCCAGTGACTTGCTCATCTTTTGAACGCCATCAAGCCCTTCTAATATCGGCATAGTAAGTATGACTTGAGGCTCCATATTTGCTTGTTTTTGAAGATCTCTACCAACCAGCAGGTTGAATTTCTGATCAGAACCGCCAAGCTCAATATCAGCCTGAAGCGCAACAGAGTCAAAACCTTGAACTAGTGGATATAAAAACTCGTGTATTGAGATTGGTTGGCCAGACTTGTATCGCTTCGAAAAGTCATCACGCTCAAGCATCCTTGCAACTGTATGCTTTGATGCAAGAGAAATCATTTCTGACGAGCTCATCTTACCCATCCATTCCGAATTAAAAGCTATCTTTGTCTTGTCTTTATCGAGTATCTTAAAGACTTGATCTTCGTAGCTCTTGGCATTTTCTAGGACCTCATCTTTTGTTAGCGGCTTTCGAGTGATATTTTTTCCAGTGGGATCGCCAATCATGCCAGTAAAGTCTCCAATCAAGAAGATAATTTCATGACCGAGATCTTGAAGCTGCTTCATTTTGTTGATGACCACTGTATGCCCGAGATGAAGGTCTGGAGCGGTTGGATCCATTCCTAGCTTAATTCTTAGTGGTTTGTTTTTTTCAAGTTTTTTCTTTAGCTCTTCTAAGGGCAGAATTTCTTCAGTTCCTCGTTGAATAATCGCTAGCGTTTCGTTAATTGTCATTGTTTATTCTCTTTATGGCCTTATTTGTCCGTCACCTATGACGATATATTTTTGTGATGTCAAGCCTTCAAGCCCAACTGGGCCTCTGACATGAAATTTACCAGTACTTATTCCTATCTCTGCGCCCAGTCCATATTCAAAACCGTCAGCAAATCCAGTTGACGCATTAACCATGACCGAAGATGAGTCAACTTCAGATAAGAATTTTTTTGAATTTTCATCATTCTCAGTTACGATTGCATCGGTATGAGATGAGCCGTATTTGTTGATATGAGAAATAGCCTCGTCAACCGATTCAACAATTTTCATTGAAAGAATTGGCGCTAGATACTCTTCGTACCAGTCATCTTCCGTTGCTTTTTTAATAGCCCTAGATAATTTTTGTGATTTTTCGCAGCCACGTATTTCAACTTCTTTTTCAATGTAGAGCTCTATAAGTCTGGATAGTGCTTTTGGATCAAAACCTTCGTGAACAAGGAGCGTCTCGGTAGCATTACACACTCCATATCGACGCGTTTTGCCGTTAAATGCAATATCAATTCCCTTTTGAGGGTCAGCATCGATATCTAGGTAGGTATGACAAACACCATCAAGGTGCTTTATAACTGGAACTCTAGCATTGCTGCTGACATTTTTTATAAGTCCCTTTCCACCTCTTGGAATAATAGCATCAACATAGTCACTAGCCTTGACAAGCTCTGTAACCGCTTCGCGATCAGTAACCTCAATAAGTTGAGCAGAGTTTGGATTGAGCCCAGCTTTCTCGAGCCCTTTTTTAATACAACTATAAAAAGCCATATTCGAGTTAATTGCTTCAGATCCACCCCTTAGGATAACAGCGTTACCAGACTTAATACAAAGAGCGGCCGCATCAATAGTGACGTTAGGACGAGATTCATAAATCATTCCAATAACGCCAAGTGGCACCATCATCTTTCCAATTTTAATTCCGCTGGGCCTTGTTTTTAGGTCAGAAACTTCACCAATAGGGTCGTTCAATAAAACGATTTGATTAAGGCCCTCAATAACACTCCCAAGTCTTTCATCATTGAGCAATAGCCGATCCAAGAGAGCCGAATCAATATTATTTTTTTTTGCCGCCTTAATATCTAGGGAGTTTGCATCAAGAATAGCTTGCTTGTTTTCTTGAATTTCAAGAGCAATATTAAGTAATGCGGCATTTTTTGTATCTGTATTAGCGGTGCGCAGAGTATTGGAGGCGGATTTGGCTTTTTGACCTATGATAGATATTAATTCAGCTATTGAGCCCACTATTCTTCCCCGATAAAGTGATGACTACAGATTGTAGTTCATCATAAACGTTAAGATTATCCATGCCTTTGAGGGACCGGTCAATACGCCCCAGTTTTAAAAGTAGTTTTTGGAGTTGCTGATAACTGTGTTTTTTAAGGGCAATTGCTATCAGTGGCTTTCTCTTTTGCCAAACTCGATGATTGCTAAAGATTGTGTCAATTGTTTGATTGGTTTTAAGTTCAATTGACATGGTAACTAAGTTTTTTATTTCACGGTAGAGCGATGAAATTAAGATTACTGGAGGCGTTGAATCGTCAACAAGGGAGCTGAAAATTTTATATACTTTATCCGTGTCACCCTTAAGCGCAGCATCAATCATTCCAAAAACTGTGTATTGAGATTGCTGATCAATTTGACTTAAATACTCATTAAGATCAATATTTCCATCTGGGTATGCAATTTGAAGCTTTTGTATCTCTTGCATAGTAGCAAGAAGGTTTCCTTCAGTGCAATAAGCTATAGCATTTGCTACTTCGTTACTTGAGCTAAGACCAAGCTGAGACATATGATTAACAATCCATCCAACAAGTTGCTCGCTTTGGACCTCCCAGTGCTGAATAATCACTCCTTTTTTATCAAGAGCTTTAAACCATTTGCTTTTTTGTTGCGCAATATCTAGCTTTCCAGAAGAGATAATTAGCATAATGTCATCTGGAAGGTTTTCGGTTAGCTCAGAAAGTGCTTTAGAGCCTTTGACTCCAATTTTTCCGGTTGTAAGTCGACATTCAATGATTCGCTTGTCTGCGAAAAGGGAAGGACTAGAAATTAAATTAAAGATAGCATCCCAAGAAAAATTACCATCAATATCAAATCTAAAGCGCTCATCAAATCCAAGCTTTTTGGCTGCATCTTTTATAGTTGTTAGAGATTGCTCAACCAAAAGTATCTCAGAGCCAAAAGCAAAATAAAGAGATGCAGGTTGGTTTGAGAGGTGATTTTGGAGTTGTTCGGGTTTAATGTTCATGCTTTTTAAGGAAACAGGTTATGAAATAATGCAACTAAAGAAGTTTTAACCTACAGATAATCATTATGTCATAGTTATAAAATATATTGATTAAACCTTGAAAAATGCCATCAAGTCCTATATATATTAAATCAATAGGGTATATTTACATTTCTAATTCAGGTTAAAGTTAATAATATGTATAAAAATATTTTACTATGGTTGGTCCTAGGCAGTGTACTTGCCTCTCTTTTTGGTCAGTTTAGTGTTAAGGATGAAAAAAATGAGATAAGTTATTCTCAATTTATCCAAAATGTAAAACAAGGTAATGTTTCTAGTGTCAAGATAGCTGGCAGCAATATTAGTGGCGTTACAGCGATTGGTGAAAAGTTTGACACTTATAGTCCAGGAGATCTTGGGCTAATGGGCGACCTGTTAAATAATGGTGTTTCAGTTCAAGCTACTCCTCCTGCAAGAGAAAGCTTTATAAAACAGCTACTCATCTCACTCGCTCCTATACTATTACTTATAGGCGTCATTATGTACACAATGAAAGGCGCAGGTGGGGCTATGGGTGGGAAAAACAACCCCATGTCATTTGGAAAGTCTAAGGCGCGCCTAATTACTAAGGATGAGTCACACGTCACTTTTGAAGATGTTGCTGGAGTTGATGAAGCTAAAGAAGAGGTGAGTGAGCTAGTGGACTTTCTTTCTGATCCTTCAAAATTTACTAAGGTAGGTGGAAAAATCCCTAAAGGTGTTCTTATGGTTGGCCCTCCAGGAACAGGTAAAACATTGCTAGCTAAAGCTGTTGCAGGTGAAGCGGATGTCCCCTTCTTTTTTATCTCTGGCTCTGACTTTGTGGAAATGTTTGTTGGTGTTGGCGCATCTCGAGTTAGAGATATGTTTGAACAAGCCAAAAAAAATGCACCTTGTATTATTTTTATTGATGAGATTGATGCCGTAGGCCGTCAGCGTGGTGCAGGAATGGGCGGTGGACATGATGAGCGTGAACAAACGCTTAACCAAATGTTGGTTGAAATGGATGGTTTTGAGGGATCAGAAGGTATTATTGTTGTTGCGGCAACTAACAGGCCTGATGTTTTAGATCCAGCTTTATTAAGGCCAGGAAGGTTTGACCGAACAGTGACTGTTGGATTGCCGGATATAAATGGTCGTAACGCTATTTTAAAAGTCCACATGAGAAAATTACCAATTGCAAAAAATGTCAAATCACTCGACATTGCAAGAGGTACCCCTGGATTTTCGGGAGCTGATTTGGCTAATTTGACAAACGAAGCTGCATTAATTACCGCAGGTCTGAGTAAGGAATTGGTTGGAATGGGCGAGTTTGAAAAGGCTAAAGATAAAATTATGATGGGTTCAGAGCGCAAAGGAATGGTGATGGATGCATCTGAAAAGGAAATGACAGCTTATCATGAGGCTGGCCATGCAATCGTTGGAAGATTAGTTCCTGAGCACGATCCAGTATATAAAGTAAGTATTATTCCTAGAGGTAGAGCTTTAGGTGTGACTATGTTCCTACCTAAAAAAGATAGCTATAGTATTTCAAAAAGAAAGCTTAATTGCCAAGTTGCATCATTGTTTGGTGGTCGTATTGCAGAGGAGATTGTTTTTGGAGAGGACGCTGTAACTACAGGTGCTAGTAATGATATCGAGCGTGCAACTGATATTGCCCATAAGATGGTCAAGCTATGGGGCATGTCAAGTGTTATGGGGCCAATGGCCTATGGAGAAGAGGAAGGCGAAGTTTTTTTAGGGCGCCAAGTAACAAAACATAAACATATTTCAGATGAAACTTTTACTAAAGTAGATAGTGAAATACGAAAAATAATAGACACTAATTATTCATTAGCCTACAAAATTCTTGAAGATAACAGAGATATACTCGATGCTATGGCTGCAGCCTTGGTTGAATTTGAAACAATTGACACCAACCAGATTGATGACTTAATGGCTAGAATTCCTATGCGAGAGCCTGCTGAGGTTATAGATTCAGAAGAAACGTCATCAGAGCTTGGTACTGGGAGAGAAGAAGTCGAGAGTTCAAAGCCCTCTTCAGAAAAGAAGCCAGAAGCCGACGGAAGTACTGAACAGTTTGCATAAACTATTGAGGTGATGATGGTAAATCAACCAATCATCATGGGTGTTTTAAATATTACGCCTGACTCTTTTTCAGATGGAGGCTTGTTTTTAGACACAATGAGCGCGGTTACACAGGCCCAATTGATGGTAACTGAAGGCGCGGGAATTATTGATATTGGTGGTGAGTCTTCAAGGCCAGGCGCTCCTGAAGTCTCTTCCGATGACGAATTAAGGCGAGTTATGCCTGTAATTGAAGCATTGTATGGCAATATCGATGTGCCAATATCAATTGACACCTCTAAACCTATTGTAATGAAAGAGGCATTTGCTGCAGGAGCAAGTATTGTCAATGATGTTAACGCCCTAAGATCAGAGGGTGCTCTGCAGATGGCAGCTGAATTAGGTGCTGATGTCTGTTTAATGCATATGCAAGGCAACCCAAGAACTATGCAAGCCAACCCGACGTATGACAATGTCGTTCAGGATGTTAAAGAATTTTTTCACGAGCGAATTGCAGCATGTAAGAGTGTTGGTATTCAGCTAAGCTCTATAACTATAGATCCAGGGTTTGGTTTTGGTAAGAACTTAGGTCATAATATAGCTTTATTAAAAAATCTCTCTGAATTTCATGATTTTGGAGTTTCAATTCTAGCTGGACTCTCGCGAAAATCAATGATTGGAGTTTTATTAGGGGATAAGGATGTTGATTCGAGGCTTATTGGAAGTGTCACTGCTGCATTAATTGCAGCTGAGAATGGTGCTGACATTATTAGAGTACACGATGTTTCTGAGACCAAGGATGCGCTCAGAGTTTGGGAGCAAATACAAAATTTTAGGGAGTAGTTTTGAATAATTTTTTTGGTACCGATGGAATTAGAGGTGAGGTTGGAGTAGAGCCTATAACTGCAGACTTTTTATTAAAAGTTGGTTGGGCTGTAGGCTCTGTTTTGCGTGAAAATGAAGATGGTAATGTCAGTGTGATCATTGGGAAAGATACAAGGGTATCAGGATATTTGTTTGAATCTGCACTTGAAGCTGGTTTTTTGTCGGCAGGGGTTAATGTCGGTATGTTAGGTCCAATGCCCTCGCCAGCAATTGCATATCTAACTCAAGCATTTGGAGCAACCGCGGGAGTGGTAATAAGTGCATCTCATAATCCTTACCAAGATAATGGCGTCAAATTCTTCTCAAGTAAAGGCATAAAGCTAAGTGATGATGTACAAAAAGCAATAGAAAAAAAGCTTGCAAAGCCTATGATCAGTGTAAATTCTGCGGCTATTGGGAAAGCAAAGCGATATGGTCAAGCGTTAGGAAGGTATATTGAATTTTGTAAATCAACATTTGACAAAACATGTGATTTATCAAATCTAAAAATTGTAATTGATTGCGCAAATGGTGCGACTTACCATATTGCAGAAGATGTTTTTAAAGAATTAGGCGCTAAAATCATTATGATTAATAATACGCCTGATGGGTATAACATTAATCGAGATTGTGGAGCCACAGACACAAGGCAACTCCAACAAGAAGTTTTAAAACAAAGTGCAGATTTGGGAATTGCTTTTGATGGTGATGGAGATAGATTAATAATGGTTGATCATTTAGGTGAAAAGGTAGATGGTGATGAGCTTGTTTATATCATTGCAAGCGCTTGGAAAAACGATGGTGTACTTAAATCCAATACAGTGGTTGGAACAAAGATGACTAATTTAGGTATGCGGAAAGCTCTTCTAGAGCTTGGGCTCACTTTTATCGAAGCGGATGTTGGGGACAAGCACGTCATGGATGAATTAGTAAATAATAATGCTATTCTGGGTGGAGAGGGCTCTGGACACATCATTTGTCTTAATAAGTCAACATCTGGGGATGCTATAGTAGCTGCTTTGCAGGTATTAGAGATTATCTCTAAGTCACAAGTAAACCTTTATGATCTCAAGAGTAAGATGACTAAGTACCCTCAGGTTCTTTTAAATATTAAAACTGAATCTAATGTTGATTTAAAAAATAAAGCCAATCTAGTTGATGCAATTAGCTTGATTGAGTCTAAGCTATCTGATAAGGGGCGAATTCTTATCAGAAAATCAGGAACAGAGGCGTTAGTTCGAGTGATGGTTGAATGCATTGATCTGGAGTTAGCTACTGAATCTGCGAATTACTTAGTAGATGTCATTAAATCTAAGTAATTACTTTGTAATTACATTATTAGTTTTTATTATTTTCCAATAATGTTATGAACTTGACACCTTTAGAAATCGCAATTATTGGATTGATATTTACGTGGATTGGTTTTGTAAGAACAGGTCTAGGATTTGGTGGAGCAGTTCTTGGATTGCCAATTTTAATGCTTGTAGGAGGCTCTCCAATTGACTGGCTACCAATAATTGGAATACATTTATTATTCTTCTCAAGCATAACACTCTCAAATTCTTTAAAACAGGTTGATTGGCCTTACTTAAAAAAATCATTACCATGGATTATTCCAGCACAAATTATGGGCGTTATTGGGCTTCTTAGTTTGTCACCAATAATAATGACTGTGATTGTTTATGCAATAACAAGTTTTTATGCGATTACTTGGATAACAAATAGTAATATTGCATCAAAAAAAAATTGGGTAAATCGGCTACTCTTAATTGTAGGTGGATACATCTCCGGAACTTCACTGACTGGTGGGGCTCTTCTTGTTGCAGTATATGCAGCAAATATTGAGGTTAAGAAACTAAGAAATACACTATTTGTTCTATGGTTCTTAGTCGTGTCAATAAAGATGACTGCTTTTATATATGTAGGGGTATACATAGACTGGAAGTTTTCTCTGTTACTAATTCCAGTAGCTGGATTAGGACATATCATTGGCCTAAAGTCTCATGATAAACTTATTAAGAATGATGCAAAATTTAAGCGGTGGATTGGAGGTGCATTATTATTAGTTTGTATCATTGGCTTAATAAAAGCAGTTAATCTATAAGCTATTTTTTACTAAGCTGTTCTAGCTTAGTTAATGGTATTTCAGTAGTACTTTTAATTTCTTCAATGGCAAAATTTGAAGTAACTTTAAGAAATTGAACTTTTTCAATTAAATTTTTATAGAAAGTATCGTAACTTTCGATGTCACTGACAACAACTTTAAGAAGGTAGTCAATTTCCCCGCTCATTCTGTAGCATTCAATAACCTCAGGAATATTTAGAATGGTCTCAGCGAAAATATTAATTTTTTGTTGATCATGGGTATTTACAGTAACAAATACCATTGCAGTTACGTTGGCTC